>Ga0209062_1000763_pt1 | contig 79250 bp, 64 predicted proteins | sample Coa_R2_2_FD_187158 | JGI IMG/M metagenome (GOLD analysis project Ga0209062, IMG submission 187158) | Surface soil microbial communities from Centralia Pennsylvania, which are recovering from an underground coalmine fire - Coalmine... | ecosystem: Environmental > Terrestrial > Soil > Unclassified... | reverse complement strand
TCAGTTCGCGATGCCTTTGATGAGGAAGAGATCCGGCATCTCAAGGAGCTTGCGGGCGATCTCGCCTATGGCATTACGGCTTTGCGCACGCAGGCCGAACGCCTCCGCGCCGAGGGGGCGTTGCGCGAGAGCGAAGAGCGCTTTCGCACGCTCTTTGAGAATGCAACCGTGGGCTTTTATCGCACCACCCCGGACGGACGCATCCTGCTGGCAAATCCCGCGCTGGTGAGGATGCTGGAATATCCAAGCCTGGAAGCTTTGACTTCCCGGAACCTGGAAAAAGATGGTTGCTTGGTCAATCCCTCGCGCAAGCTGTTCAGGAGACAGCTTGAGGAAAAGAAGGAACTGATCGACTTTGAAGCGGAATGGAAAAAATATGATGGGAGTCCCATCGCGGTGCGGGAAAGCGCCCGAGCCATCTTCGGCCCGGACGGCAAGGTGCTTTATTACGACGGGGTGGTGGAAGATGTGACCAGGCGCAAGGAGGCTGAACGAGCGCTACTCCAGGCGAAGGAGGCTGCTGAAGCGGCCAGTCGAGCCAAAAGCGAGTTCCTCGCCAACATGAGTCATGAGATCCGGACTCCGATCAACGGCATCATGGGGATGACCGAGCTTTTGTTGGATACGGAGCTGACCGAGGAACAGCGGGATTATCTGAGCATGGTGAAATCCTCCACCGATTCCCTGATGGTTGTCATCAATGACATTCTTGACTTCTCAAAGATCGAGGCGGGAAAGCTGACGCTGGAAGCGATTGAATTCAACCTGCGGGGATGCGTGGAAGAGACGGTCAAGACTCTGGCCTTGCGCGCCCATCAGAAGAAGCTGGAGTTGTCCTGCCACCTGCAACCCGATTTGCCGGAGACCCTCGAAGGGGACCCGGGGCGTCTGCGGCAGATCCTGATCAACCTGCTGGGCAACGCCATCAAGTTTACCGAAAGAGGTGAGGTGGCCTTGAAGGTTGAGCTGGAAAGCGAAGGCGAAAAAGAAATCACTCTGCACTTCGCGGTACGAGACACCGGCATTGGCATTCCCAAGGAAAAGCAGCAGAAGATCTTTGAAGCATTTACCCAGGCGGATAATTCCAGCACCCGACGCTTTGGCGGAACCGGCCTTGGTCTGACCATTTCCTCACAGCTCGTTCAGATGATGGGAGGGCGCGTGTGGCTGGAAAGCGAGCCGGGGAAAGGAAGCATTTTCCATTTCATCGCCCGCTTTGGGAAGGTTCGTCCGGCTCCGCAGCAACCAATCCCGGATGAAAAAGCATTGGAGGGACTCACGGCGCTGGTTGCGGATGACAATGCCATTAACCGCCGGTTGCTGGAAGGGATGCTGGGGGCTTGTGGCTTGAAAGTTACAGCCGTGACGAGCGGGGAGGGAGCACTCGCTGCCCTGGAACATGCAGGAGCTGCCGGAGACCCGTTTGCGATCATCGTGGTGGATGCGGAGATGCCGGGGATGGATGGTTTTGAGGTAGCGAAACAAATCCGCAGCAATCCGGGCCTGAGCCAACCGATGATCATGATGCTGAGCTCAACGGGGCAACCCGGCGATGCCGCGCGCTGCCGCGAATTAGGCGTGACCGCCTATCTGACCAAACCTCTTCGGCAGTTTGAGCTGAAGGAAGCGTTACTTTCAGCCGTCGGCTCAACCTCCCTGAAGGCAGCACCTGTTCCGCTCGTCACTCGCCATGCTCTCCGCGAGAGTCGGAGAAATCTGAAGGTGCTCCTGGCGGAAGACAATGCGGTAAACCGCGCGCTGGCCGCGCGGCTTCTGGAAAAGCGCGGCCACACCGTTGTGCCCGTGGAAAATGGTCGCAAAGCTCTGGAAGCCGTGGAGAAGCAATCCTATGATCTCATCCTGATGGATGTGCAGATGCCTGAGATGGATGGTTTCGAGGCCACCGCCGCTATTCGCGCTCGCGAAAGCGGCACCGGACGACGCATTCCGATTGTGGCCATGACAGCTCACGCCCTGAAAGGCGATCGCGAGCGGTGTCTTGCGGCGGGCATGGACGATTACATTTCAAAGCCTATCCGGGCGCAGGAACTGCTGGACGTGATCCAGGTCGTCGTGGGGCGTCAGGCAGGAAAGACCCCGGATTCCCGTGAAATTGGAGACGCAATCCTCCCGAGGGAAACCAAAGTCCTGAAATAGTTGATGTCCGGCGAATTTTGAGCCAAGATCGATGCATGAAACTCAGGATTCGCCTACGTTATACCGCCTTGGCAGCTCTAATTGGGCTGTTGACCTTTCCGGGCGCGCTCACCAGCCGTGGGGGTGCTGCCGCGCCAATCCCCAAAGGCTCTCCACCCGCTATTGTGGGCATCGCCCATGTTGCCCTGCGAACCGGCAACAGGGCGGCGGCCCTCCACTTTTACAGCCGGGTTCTGGGATTCGATCCGGTTCTCGAAGTGAAAGATCCAACAACGGGCGTCAGCCGTACGTTTTTCAAAGTCAACGACCACCAATATATCGAGGTAGTCCCTGACCTCAGGAGTCCGGATGAAGACCGGTTGATCAATATCGGCTTTGAGACGACCGATGCACGGGCGCTTCGACAATTTCTGAGCCAGAAGGGTGCGGCTGATCTGGGCGAAGTCCGTCGCACGCGCGTAGGAGACCTGGGATTCATGGTGAGGGATCCGGAAGGCCATCCAATCGAGTTTGTGCAATATCTTGACGATTCGCAACTGGGTCATGACTTCGGCAAAGATCTCTCAACGCGCCGCATTTCGACTCGCATCATTCACGCCGGTATTACCGTCCGCGACCGCGCTGCCGAGGACCGGTTTTATAAAAACGATCTGGGGTTCAGCGTGATGTGGTATGGGGGAATGACGGATAGCGAAACAGATTGGGTGGATATGCGCGTCCCGAATGGGTCAGACTGGCTGGAATATATGCTGAACGTTCATCATCCCACTCCGCGCACCCTGGGCGTGATGCATCACCTGGCATTGGGAGTTCCGAGCGTCGAAAAGGCGTATGAGGAAGTCGTCCGGCTCGGATTAAACCCACAGAAACCCAAAATCGGACGAGACGGGAAATGGCAACTGAACCTCTATGACCCCGATGGCACACGCGTGGAACTGATGGAGCCAAAGCCTGTCCGGACACCCTGCTGCTCACCCATGCTGTAGGGCTGCCCTCTGCCTGCCATCCTGACACGGAGACTTCCGTCTTCGCTCAGGGTAAACTCCGCGAAGAATCTCAAGGAAAGTGACAAGCGAAAAGTGACGAGCAAGAGCGATCAGAATCGCGGATTCATTTTTGCTCTTCACTCATCACTGTTTTTCAATTCTTCAGAATGGCAGGCTGGGCAATTTTCTAATACCTTTCTCCGGTTCGTGGGTTAAGAGCCAGATCAGCGGCCCTGACAATGAACCGGAATTTTCTCCAGTATATTGATGGCTTGAGGAATGGTGAGATGATCCGAGACGGGTTGAAATGACGTCAGAATATCCGTCATGTCCACGTTCAACTTCTTGAATACCAACTCACTTCCGTGGAGCACCACGCTTAGTTTTGAGAGGTGCCAGGAGCCGTCGGGTAGCCGGGATTGCTCCAGGTCGAATTGCCCGCCGGGATAAATCTTGGCAAGGAACCCCCATCCAAAAGAGACGGCTTTGATGACCCGGCCATTGATCTTAGCGATCCGCTGGCTCGCTGGATCAACCTGCATCGTTCCTGCCAATCCGGTCATAATATTGGCGACTCGGCTGTCGGGCTGAAAATCAGGATTGGGCTGGAACTTCAGCACTACCCAACCGGTATTTTTATTCGTGCCCGCGCGTTGGTAAAGAAACGCTTCAGGCAGATTGGCAATTAATTTTTCCCGGCGAGTCAATTCCTGCTGTTGATTCCTGAAACGTGACTGCTGAAGGCGTGGATTTGAGGCAATGCGGTGGAGGAATTTGAGGTCTTTCTCGCATTCCGCTTCTGAAGGAGGCTTTCCGTTAACCTCCAGCAGCCGCTCCACCGTCCCTTCGCGTGTCTCAATTTCCAGGCTAGTCCTTGAACTTTGCGGGGTCTCTTCCCTTAATTGGTATTGGTAATAGTGAGTGGGGTGGCGCATGGCCTGAAGCTGGTTATACGCCGCATTTCGCACCAGTTGTTCCACCTCATCGTTGGGGGGCTCGGCTGCTTTCCCATTCCAGGCGGCCAGAGTCGCGTTGGAGGCAACCCCGAGATAGAACACCATCACGGTCGAGAATGTCGCTATACTGATTTTCATTTACGACTGCGCCGCGCGTTCGAGTTCCGCGATGTCGAGCTTCTTCATCCGCAGCATCGCCTTCATCGCCTTCGGGTTCTTGATGACGTCTGGGAGGCGGGCAGGCACGATCTGCCAGGAAAGGCCGAACTGATCCTTGAGCCAGCCACACTGGCCTTCGCTGCCTCCGGCGGAGAGCTTCGACCAATAATAATCCACTTCCTCTTGTGAGTCGCACCGCACGACAAATGAGATCGCTTCGGTGAATTTAAACGTTGGGCCGCCGTTGAGCGCGGTGAACTTCTGACCATCGAGTTCGAAAGCGAGGGTAAGGATGCTGCCCTTCTGCTCGCCGTTTTCATCAGGGTTGCGCACCTCGTCGAGACGGCGCGAATTCTTGAAGACACTCACGTAAAAGTCGACGGCCTCTTCGGCGTTTGAGTCGAACCAGAGAAACGGCGTAATGCGAGGAAAGTCTTGAAGAACGCTCATGGAAATCACCCGACTTTCTGCTTTGATTGAAGCCTAGCGAAAGATTGCGTTTGCTTGGGAGTAAGGCGCGCGGCCAATTCGACATTCTAAACGTGAGGCGCATGCAACTGCAAGTTCGTTAGCAGCGCTAGCCGTGCGGGCTGCCCCTTACTTTCGTTTCTTCCCTTTTCTTGTTGCTGCCACATCGCCCTGGGAGGGCGTGAGTACAATCTCATCGACAGTCGCCCGGGCAGGTTGAACTATTGCGGCCAGCGTGACTTCGGCGATGTCCTCCGGCTGAAGCAGTTTTTTGCGATCGACTGGAAAATCAAATTCATCGGCCATTCGGGTGCTGGTTGAGCCGGGAAGAATGGCCGTCACACGAATTCCACCTGGACGCAGTTCCTTGGCCAGAACTCGCGTAAAGCCCAGCGCGCCAAATTTTGAGGCGCAATAAGCCGAGCACTTGGGAAAGGCGACACGACCGGCGATGGAGAGGATATTGACAATATGGGGTTTTGAACTTCGTTGGAGCAGGGGTAGAAGAGCTTGGGTGACCAGAAAGAGTGAAGTCAGGTTGCTGCTAACGTTGTGATTCCAATCGGAGAGGGTTGTGCGTGTAAAAGGCTTGTAGGTAAAGACACCGGCATTATTCACCAGAATATCCACCCGTCCGAATTGCTTGCGCGTGAACTGAAAGAGGCGCCGAACGTCGTTTTCATCGGTCACATCCGCTGCAAAGGCTGCAACATGAGGAATGTCTTGGGCGGCGTTTTTGAGCGCTGTGCGGTTGCGCCCCACAAGGGCGAGCTGTGCCCCCTCCCGCGCGCAGGCCTGCGCAATAGCCAGCCCGATCCCCCGGCTGCCTCCGGTGATAAGGACCACGCGATCCGCAAGCCTCCCGGTCTCGGGGTTCACGGTTTGGAGTTTTGGATTCATGGATCGCCGCGATTATCTTGCGCCTCGCACGAGGCTCAGAAATTCCTCGCGGGTCTGCTGCTCATCCCGAAAGACTCCGAGCATCGCGGAGGTGACGGCAACGGAGTTCTGTTTTTCAACGCCGCGCATGATCATGCACAAATGCTTGGCCTCAATAATCACACCAACTCCCAGCGGATGAATTTTCTCCATGATCGTATCGGCGATTTGATTGGTAAGCCGCTCCTGCACTTGCAGCCGACGCGCGAAGACATCAACAAGACGGGGAATCTTGCTGAGGCCGACCACCTTCTTGTCCGGGATGTAGGCTACATGGCAGCGTCCAAAAAATGGCAGCAGGTGGTGTTCGCAGAGGCTGAAGATTTCGATATCCCTGACAATGACCATCTCGTCGTAGGCGACTTCAAAAAGCGCGCCGTTCAGCACTTTATCCGGATCTTGACGGTAGCCACTGGTGAGAAAACAGAGGGATTGCGCCACACGCCGGGGCGTCCTCAAAAGTCCTTCGCGGGCGGGATCTTCCCCGACCAGACGAAGCATTTCGCGGACATACTCTTCCATCAAGTCTTCGGTCCGATTGTCTCTGGTGCTTTCAATCCGAACATTGGTTTTCTGTTCTTTCACAATGTGTCTCCGATGGATGGCGTATTTACTCCTCGTACTCAAAGTAATTTGAGTTTGTTTCCTCCAGGCAGATTTTTTTCAGTCGCGCTGATCCGCGTTGAGGAACTTCAGCCAGTTTCTCACGCAGCAACCTGTAGATTTCGATGCAGAGATTTTCCGTCGTGGGAACGACATGCCGGAAGGTATCGACATCCAGGTTGAGGTGCGTATGATCCAGGCGGTCGAGCACCTCTGTCTGAACGAGACTGTCGAGAGCGGTCAGATCAAAGACCATTCCGGTTGCGGGATCAACCGGGCCGGCCAGGGTCACATGCAACACATAATTATGTCCGTGCCCGTAGGGGTTATTACACTTGCCGTATATGCGGGCATTTTCCTCAGGAGTCAGAGAGTTGCTGTGGAGACGGTGCGAAGCGGAGAAGCGATAACGGCGTGTCAGATAGACCATTATTCTCCATAATAATCGACGTAGAGATCGGGAGATTCGTACACCCGGATTCGATGCAGCTTCCCGAATGTCAGTTTCGGCGCCAGGCGATTCCAAATCTCAATGGCGATATTTTCGGTGGTGGGAATGCGAGAGGCAAAAGCTGCCACCTCCTTATTCAGAAACTTATGATCCATCACTTCCAACACTTCGCTTTCAAGCAGCTTCTTCAGGTCCGTAATGTTCAGTACCATGCCTGTGTCAGGATTGACCTCGCCGGCGACGGTGACCTCAAGCGTATAGTTGTGCCCGTGGCCATGAGGATTGTTGCATTTACCGAAGATGCGGCGGTTCTCTTCCGGGCTGAAATCCGGGTTGTGATAGTAATGTGAGGCGGAAAACTCCGCCCGACGCGTCAGATAGATCACGCAACCTCCTTGACGGAATAGGTTCGGCCTTTCCATTCAACGGCGCCGCGCTGGTAAGCCCTGTATGAATTGAGCAAAAGCAAAACGAATAGCGGTGCGCCGATCCAGAAATGGAAAGCGAGCTCTGCGGGAAACCGAAGACGCTGGAGTTGCCGGCGGTAAGTCCAGAGCACAGTGCAATGAGTCAGGAGGCAGGCGATTGCAACGTAGAAAATCCAGTCATGCCAGTCGATCATAAGGGCTATATCCAATCCCAGAAGTAGCACTCCGGGCGCCCACTCCAGCATCAGTTCGAGCACTGCTTTTAGAATGTTTCCTGAGCAGCGTCCGTAAAGCAGAAAAAGGTTTTTAGTCCATCCACGCCACATTTCGGCAAAGGTACGGTACATGCGTGTCTCAACCCATTCGGTTCCGGGAAGGAAAAGGATTTTGCCGCCCATGGACTTGACCCGGCGCGCCAATTCCACATCTTCCAGAACCTCGTTGCGAACCGCTTCATGGCCGCCGATCGATTCGTAAGTACTCCGACGGATCAGGATATACTGCCCGTTGGCCGCCGCTGCCGATGAGCGGGGATCATTCACCTCGGCAAACCGATACAAACGGGCCAGTTGAGTGTACACCAGCGGAATCACCCCTTTTCCCCACCAGGTCTCGACACGCTGGCGGGGTGAGATCGAGAGCAGATCGGCGGATTCACGCTCCGCTCGTTCGCGTAATTCTGTTAGACTCCCCGGGCGATGTTCTGCGTCCGCATCGGTGAAGAGCAGCCAATCGCCGGAAGCCAGTCTGGCGCCTGCGGCTGCCGCGTGAGGTTTTCCCAGCCACCCCACCGGGAGATGGTCCAGGCGAAGCACACGAAGTTTTTCACATCGAAGTGCTAATTCGGCAAGAATCTCGGCGGTCTGATCCTGCGATTGGTCGTCGATCACAATAATTTCTCGAATATCGGTCTGAATCGCAAGGGATTGCACCGCCCTGGCAATGTTCGGTCCCTCGTTACGAGCTGGAATAATCGCTGAAACAGCAGGCTGGTGATCCTGGGTCATGGGAGATAAACGACTTGTTGGGAAATCTCCTTGGTCTCTGGGCTGGCAAAGGGGAACCATGCGCCTCGAGTGCTACGCCGCCTCACCATCTGATTTACAGCTTCCTTAGGAGTCCCTCGAGCCAGTATAATAAAGCCAAATGAAAGTGAGCAAATCCACGTGGTTACTTTGGGGGATGGCGGCGCTGGTGCTCGGTGGAATGCTTTCGCTTTTCTGGAAGCACGGCTCTCAGCCGTTGACGGTGGGTGATAAGGTCCCGAGCTTCAGCTTACAAAGCGTGGATGCGACGACCTTCAGATTCAAGAATGCGGACCATCACGTGGTGCTGATCAACTTCTGGGCCTCCTGGTGCCCTCCCTGTGTCGAAGAAACCCCCAGCCTTGAAAAATTTTCCCAGCAAATGAGTCCTCGCGGCGTGCAGGTCATCAGCATCAGTGTGGATCAGAATCTCGGCGCTCTGAAAAAGTTCATCTCCGATTATCATTTGACCTATCCCGTTCTGCGTGACCCCAATCAGGTTTTGGCCGCACGGTTCGGCACGTACAAATTTCCAGAAACTTACATCTTTGATCGCAATGGCCGGCTTGCCGATAAGATCATCGGCGCCACCGATTGGGGAGATGCGCGCATGGCACAATTTGTAGAGGCACTCGTCCACTGGCCGCCTGCCTTGCCCGTCCAGAAGGCTGCCGCTGGAAACTGGTAGCCGGACACGCTTTCTTCCGCGACAAACCTCTCGTGTTTGCGTGTTAAGGCACGCTCATGTGAACAGCGGGGGACTGACGATGAAACGGAGACAGAGTCCGCCGCATCAGAAATGAGTGCTGCATCCCACGGCTTTGAGGACCGTTCTTCGTGGCAGGCGCGGTGGTGCAAGGAGAATCTGACGACCTCGGAATTGCGATGACTTCTCTCACCTGTCATTCCTGCGCAGGTGGGAATCACCAACACTTCTGTTCACTTACCTTCATGGAGAACAGGCGTTGCGGAGGCAAAGAGAAAGGGCGCATGCAGTCCGAAGTTTCGACAGTGGATTGAGAATTCCATGGCCATGGTTCAACTTGAAACTCACGAACATCCCACGGTGATCGATCCAGTCTGCGGGATGAAGGTGAACCCCGAAACCGCTCGGTCCAGATGGGACTATGCGGGGAAGACCTATTATTTCTGCAATCCCGGGTGCCTTGCGAAATTTCAAGCTGATCCTGCGCATTACCTCGGGACAAGCGATGCTTCGGAAAACGTCCGTTCGTCTTCCGGGCGAAAAATGCCTGGGGCCAAACCTGACGTTCCCGAGGGCGAGATGAGTTCCGGCATGGCGGTCTATACCTGTCCGATGGATTCAGAAGTGCGCACTTCGAAGCCTGGACCTTGCCCAAAGTGCGGGATGGCTCTGGAGTTATCGGCGCTCGCGTCTGTAGGCATGCGGACGGAATATGTTTGCCCCATGCATCCCGAAATCGTGCGTTTGGAACCTGGCTCATGTCCGATTTGCGGGATGGCGCTTGAGCCGCGCGTGGTCAGCATTGAGGAAGAAGAGAATCCGGAGCTCACCTCGATGCGGCGCCGTTTCTGGATCAGCCTTGTTCTGACCCTCCCGGTACTTGGGCTGGGCATGGCGCATATGGTTCCAGGCCTTGAGTCAGGGTCGTGGCAGGGAAGCTATGCCATGGCGTGGGTGGAGCTTGCGCTCTCAACGCCGGTGGTCCTTTGGGGAGGCTGGCCCTTTTTCGAGCGCGCCTGGGCCTCTCTCGTCAATCGCAGCCCGAACATGTTCACGCTCATTGGCATGGGCACGGGGGTCGCTTACCTCTATAGCTGTGTTGCTGTTGTGTCGCCTGGCATTTTCCCTTCCACTTTCAGGAACGCGAACGGGCAGGTTGGGGTGTACTTTGAGGCTGCCGCAGCCATTATCACGCTGGTTCTGCTCGGGCAGGTGCTTGAACTCCGGGCGCGCAGCCGGACTTCGGATGCTATCCGATCGCTGCTCAATCTTGCACCCAAAATGGCCACGCGGATTCGTGCGGACGGAAGCGAGGAAACAATCCCGCTTGACCGGGTCCAACCGGGCGACCGGCTTCGCGTGCGCCCGGGAGAAAAGATGCCTGTGGATGGCACGGTCATCGAAGGGTCAAGCGCTGTTGATGAATCAATGGTGACCGGTGAGCCGATGCCAGTCGAAAAAGGGCCGGGCGGCCGTATAACCGGCGGAACGCTCAACGGAAGCAGCAGCCTGATCATCCGGGCGGAACGAGTGGGAAGCGAGACCTTGCTGGCGCAAATTGTCCGTATGGTGAGCGAGGCCCAGCGCGGTCGTGCGCCGATTCAGCGACTGGCAGACTCGGTGGCGTCCTACTTCGTACCTGCGGTGGTCGTGGCTGCGATTCTTACATTCATCGTCTGGGGGCTTTTCGGGCCTGAGCCTCGTATGGCGCACGCGATTGTGAACGCCGTGGCGGTTCTCATTATTGCGTGCCCGTGCGCACTGGGTTTGGCTACGCCGATGGCGGTGATGGTGGGGGTTGGACGGGGCGCCACCGCGGGTGTGTTGGTGAAAAGGGCGGAGGTGCTGGAAACTCTCGAAAAAGTGAATACCCTGGTTGTCGATAAGACGGGTACGCTGACCGAAGGCAAGCCGAGGCTTGTGTCGGTGATCACGAGCGAGGGCTTGAGCGAGGCGGAAGCGCTTCGCATGGCAGCAAGCCTGGAGCTTGGCAGTGAGCACCCGTTGGCGGCGACTATTGTCAGTGCCGCGCGGGAAAGGAGATTGCAGGTTACGGAAGCGTCTCAATTCCGCGCCTTGAGCGGAAAGGGCATTATGGGCTGTGTGGAGGGGCATGAGGGAGCATTGGGCAATCGTGCGCTCATGGAGGAGTTGGGGATTAAAGTCAGCGACTGGCTGAGTCGTGCCGAGGCGCTGTGGAGCGAAGGGCAGACAGTGATGTTTCTGGCTGTCGATGGACGCATTGTGGCATTGCCGGGTGTAACCGACCCCATCAAGGAATCTGCCCGCGAAGCAGTGGAGGCGCTTCAGAAAGATGGGGTGCAGGTGGTGATGCTCACTGGCGATACACGCACGGCGGCGAAAATTGTCGCAGGCCGGTTGGGCATCGACGAGATCGAAGCCGAAGTCCTGCCCCAGCAGAAAGGCGAAGTGGTGAAACGGCTCCGGGAACAGGGACGGATTGTTGCCATGGCGGGCGACGGGATTAATGATGCACCGGCGCTGGCCCAAGCCCATGTGGGCATTGCCATGGGCACAGGCACGGATGTGGCGATTGAAAGCGCGGGGATTATTTTGGTGAAGGGAGATCTCCGTGGCATTGTCCGCGCCCGCCGCTTAAGCCGCGCCACAATGCGCAATATTCGGCAGAACCTCTTCTTCGCTTTTATCTATAATGCTTTGGGCATCCCCCTGGCGGCGGGGGTGCTATATCCGTTCTTCGGCCTGCTGTTGAGCCCCATCATTGCCAGCGCGGCGATGACCTTCAGTTCGGTTTCCGTGATCACAAATGCTTTGCGACTGCGGCGTCTCGCGCTGTAGAAGCATCTGCATTTCAGCCGTCACTCTCCGGTGCGCTGTTTGATGAGCAGGAAGAGAGTGTATGGGTCGACGAATTCCACATCCTTTCCTTCCGGTGAAGACTTGACGAGATCGAACATCTTGCGATGCTCGCTTGGAGTCATCAGAATTGTCCGGAAATAAAGAAAATCCGGCCGTTTTTTCTTTACCAGACGCAACAGCAGCCTGGCGGATTCCTCAGGATTGTGATATTGGATGCTCTCTTCCACTTGAATGAACGGTGTCCCGTGATATACCCCCCAGCCCTTGCCATACTGCAAACCGAGGCCGTTCGGCGAAAAGGTGGTATAAGCCTCCTCGACCTTGCCCGAAGTGTGAGCGGCATAGCCGTCGATGATGAAGCCGGTGACTGAAATATCCCACAGCTTGTAGTATTTCTGGCAATGCCGCGTCCAAACATCCAATCCTGACGGCAAACCTGACCATTTTCGCGGCTCGACCAGGTTCATGGGGTTCACGTAACCGGCTCCTGAATCGCCAGCCACAAAGCTGTCGTTGGATGAGCTTTTTCTCCTCGCATAGACAAGACCGGGCGCGAAGCGGTCGGAGAGGTTAGGATTAAAAGCCCAACCTAACGGAACCGAGCCGCGAGCCGGGTCGCCCCACAGGTCCGGAATTCGCTGATAGATCCAGCCTGTTGAGTCATAATCCCCGACGTAAGCTGCAGCGTAGAATTTGGGTGCTACTTTTCCTTCGCCTGTGATGTAGCCTCTTTCTTTCAGATCATCAATCGTCGGCAGCTTCTGGGCGTACTGCGGGGCAAGCGGGTAGTGCTGGTAAACGGAGGCATTGGCGATATCGGCAATCGATCCGATATCCGCATCCATATAGGCGTTAAAGCAGGAATAGATCTCCGCAAAGTGCCACTCGGTGGGCACGCCTTCGTGCTTTCCGCCCTGCTCTTTCGTATACTTCCTCTCAACCGGCGGAAATCCCCCGATATGAATCATCCCGTTTCCGCCGGTCTGGTCCCATGCGGATCGCAGAATAGCCTCCAGCGTCTTCAGGTCTGTTCCTATCGGCTGATGTGGATCGTCATTCGGCGGCTCGTCACCCCAGGGAGAAAGATCGAAGAAAAAGCCGCGCTGAGCGATGAAGTAATCATGATTTGAAAGCTTGTGGTCGGGAATATAACCTTGCGGTTTCTGGAGCCAATAGGCGTCCAGATAATAGCCCATCGTTTTCGCGTTCGAGCGGCCGGTATCCAGATATTTCTCTTTGGCCCACAAATAGGCGTCACATTTTGCACTGCCGCTGGAAGGGGTTTTTGAATCGGGAATGGTTCCTCTGCCTGTGAATAAGCTGCTGCCATCGGGATGAACCAGCCACACTTTTACAGGTAATCTTGGCCCTTTGGAAGAGCTTGTCAGCCATTGATAGAGTGAGTCAGGGTCGGAATCGTATCGTACGCAAAGCAGGTTTTCAGCGCCCGCGACGGTCGAGGCCACATTCGATGTGGCCGGAACCTTTTCGTCATAGACCACAAGCCCCTCGATTTCATCCTTGAACGTCGCAAGCAGGGCGTGCAAATCAGGCAGCGATTCCTGCCGATAGTTTGCTAACCACTTGTCCTCCTGTTGTAAAAACCGGAGCCAGAAATGATCGAGCGTCGGTGTACCAGAAGGTAACTGGGGCAGCCACGTCATATCCTGAGTTGCGGATTCAGGCCCCATCAGGAACATATAGAGACGCGGCTGTTTGCGGTTCACGAGTCCTTGCAGGGAGGATACAAAATGGCTGTGATCATAGATTTTCCGCAGGTCCCTTGGATTATCGCGATTCAATCTCAAGGTGTAAGTCAGGTCAAATGTGTAAAGGGGTTTACCTTGCTCCTGTCCGCCGCGTTTTGAGGAGCAACTTGCAAGGCCGAGCACGCTTGCGCCTGCTGCAGCCGTTCCCAACGCTGCCTGTTTCAAAAATTTGCGCCGACTCGGTTTTTTTCTCATTTCAGTTCGTCACCATCATGTGCAAGCTCATTTCCGTACGGCTATTTAATGTTCGCTGCGCGATACGCCGCTTCCAAATTCAATTTATAGACAGCCTTTTCAGGGTCGAGTGCAACTGCCTGCTTGAACTCTTCGATTGCCTTGGGTGGGTCGTTCAATTTGAGCGCAATCCGTCCCAATTGATTGTGGATTTCGGCAGACTCGGGATTCAGTTGAATGGCAATCTCGAGGCTATCGCGAGCTTGTGTGGAATTTCCGATGCGTTCCTGAATCAATCCCATCAGATCGTGATAAGCCCATTCGGAGGGAGCAAGCGAAATAGCTCTTCGCACGCATTGAAGCGCCGATTCATATTGCCCGGCATCGTAGTAGAGACTTGCCAGGCGATAGAGGATCTGGTCGTTCTCAGGATATAGCTGCTGCGCCTTTTCAACCAGACCCAAAGCCTCCTGAAGTTTTCCGGCATCGACAAGCGGTTTGGCCTGCAAGAGCAGCTTCATTGCCTCTCTTCGGGCTTCAGATGCTTTTTCTGAGTGCTCCTTCAGTTCCGCGAAGCGTTGCAGGGCTGCCCGCCGCTCTTCTGAACGCCCAGCATGTTCACAAGCGCTCGCAAGTTGGTAATAAATGTCAGCATCGTTCGGAGAGAGCCGAGCAGCTTGCTCAAGGGTTGTAACGGCTTCCCGGTATTTGCCAAGCCGGTTGTAAGCCGAGCCGAGAAGGAAAAAGGGCCTGGAGTCGTTCGGAACCAGTGTTGCAGCCTTCTGGAGCAAGGGAAGGGCTTTGGGGATTCGGTTGGTCCTCAAATAGACAGCGCCCAGACCGACCAAAACCGAAGCGTTTTCGGGATCGATGCGGAACGCCTGGTTTAACTCCTTCTCGGCCTGGTCAAACTTTCCCGTGGCTGCATAGGCAGCGGCGAGGTCAGATTTCGCCTGAGGATCGGCGGGCTGCAATTGCACGAGGCGTTCAAGCAATGGAACTGCCTGAATGTTCATCTCATGACGTAAGCAAAGCTTGCCGGAAGCTCGAAGCGCCTCCACATTATCAGGCTGAAGCTTCAGAACTGCCTGATACGACGCCAAGGCCCGATTGTCATCTCCCTTTTCAGCGTAGGCTTCGGCCAGGGCGATTCGGGCATCCGGCATCGAGGGATTACAGGCCGAGGCGCTGCTGAATTCTACAATCGCCTCATCAATCTGTTTCAAACGGTAGCGAGTGACGCCGATAAAAAATGGAATAGCGCAGTCTGAAGACAGCTTGCGTGCCTCTTCAAATGATTTGAGTGCTTGGGTGTAGTTGCTTGAGTTAAACGCCCGCTGCCCCTGTGCAAGGAGCGCCGCCAGCGAAGGTGTTTGTGGTGTGGCGGGCAGGCAGCCGATGAGAGTCAGCAGGGCGCTAATGAGTTTTGGATGCAGAGGTCTCTTCTTGGACACGTTCAATCTGCCGGGCACTTTCCTGGTGGGAAAGCTGCTCGCTCTTTTCGATTGCTGCGCGCGCCAAATCCTGCCTGCCTAGCTTCCTGTAGACCCGCCCCAGTACAAAATAAGTTGAGGCTTTCTGATCTCCAAGCTGGATTCCCTTCTGAAGCGCGCCGGCCGCCTTTTCCAACTGTCCCATTTCCTCATAGGCGCGGCCCAATTCCACCCAGGAGATTGCCTTTTCAGAGTCAATTTGAACAGCCTTTTCAAGATAGGGCAAGGCGCGTTCGGGCTGATGCTCTTCCACATAGATGTGCCCCATTTGAAGGAAAGTGCGCGGGTAGGGTAAATCCAGAAGAAGCTCCTTTTGAAGCTCCGAGAGGGCTGGGGCATATCGGCGTTGCTCCATATACAGGCAGCCCAGGGTGTAATGAAGGCCGCTTACTTTGGGGTCATGTTTCAGCAGGATTTTCAGTTCGTGGATGGCCTTCCGGTTCTGTCCGGAGGCTTCGTAATAGCCCGCCTGCAACTGGCCGATGCGGAATGAATGGGGATCAATCGCGGCAATCTCTTGAACCGTTCTTTCAAATTTTTTGCGCAGTTCGATTTGATCCCTCCTCGTTTCCTGCGCCTCATGGAGGTAACATTCAGCCAGGTGATAGAGAACGTCCACGTTCCGGGGAGCAATTCTCCGCGCCGCAATCAGGGATTGTTCAGCTTGTGGATACCGACCAAGGCTTAAAAGCGAAAGGCCCAGGTAATAATGCCCCTGAAGGTCATCGGGGCGTTTCGCAATAAACTGGTTGAGTGGCCCAACAGCGTCTTCAGGCCGATAAAGGTTGAAATCCGATATGCCCAGCATCAGCCAGCCGTTAGCCATGCCGGGATCCAGCTTCAAGCCCTGCTCGAGTGCCTCTCGTGCTGCTTGATATTTTTTCTGGAGAAAGCAACTGATGCCCAGATCAACCCACGCCGCCGCCATTCTGGGATGAGCCGCAACGATGGCCTGGTAGTCTTTTTCCGCGACGGCATAATGGCCCGCTTCCAACTCGGTTTGCGCAGCCTCCGGGGAAGGCAGCGGCCCGGATTGCACTCTCCAGGCGCTCAGAGCCGCCGACAGAAAGACGGCTGCAATCAAAATTGGAACCTCAGCATGAATTGAATTTCCCTGGGATCGTTGCGCTGACTGCTGATAAAACCAAACGCCCCGCTTTCAACCGAATTATTGGGCGCGCCAAGCTGCACGCGATTGAACGCGTTGAAGAAATTGGCTGAAAAGGTCAACTTGCGGCTCTCACTGGCAAGCAAGAAGTCCTTATACAGCGAGAAATCCTCGTTCAGCATTGCGGGACTTCGCAGGTTCGAAAACACCGCCGGGCTGTTGCCAAAGGTAAAGATGGCTGGCCGCGAAAAGGCGGCCGGATTGAGATAAGGCTGGGCGTTGGGATCACCGTTCCAGGCTGGGTTGATGAGCGGGGCGCTCCAATTCACATTGGCTCTTTCAGTCTGAGTGAAAAGGCCATTGGTCTGGTTGGAATTCACCCACATGGGATTCCCGCTCTGATATTGCTGAACGCCGCTCACGTGCCACCCGCCAAGAACTGCGTTGGTAATCCCGCTGGCGTTGCTCAGAAAATGTTGGCCCCGGCCTACAGGCAGGGCATAGACATAGCTGATCACCAGTCGGTGTGGGATGTCATCCGGACTGATCGCCTTGTCCGCGCGCCGATCGAACTCATTCTGAGTTCCCACATCTCCATTGCCCGTGAAGCCGCCAAGCGCCGGATTGCCTCCTTGGGTGTTGGAAATGAGTTTCGACCAGGTGTAGGCGGCCTGGAACCAAAGCCCGTGGGAGGTCTGGTGTTCAACACTGATTTCCAGAGCGTTGAACGTGCTGTGCCCAGTCATGTCCGTGCCCACATATTCGTTGACGCCGGGATATTGGGGAAATGGGCGCAGAGCCTGGGCCACACTCTGGGTTCCCGGAAAGCTGGCGTAAGGCAAGATGATCCCTGCCGCCTGGGCGGCGGGTGAATCAATGGGATCGAGCAGCACAGTCCCGAGAGACAGATATTTGGGATCAACCTGCATAATGTTTTCGCGGTTGGCATATAACGAAATGCCATTAGTCCCCTGATAGGCTACGGTCAGCGCTGTATTAGCCCCGAAGCGATGTTGAACCGTGGCATTCCAGGAGCCCATATAAGGGGCAAGCCCAGACCATGGATAGGTGATCCAAGGTGTACATCCCACTGGATTCCCCCAAGCACAGATCCCTGGATCGATTGTGGGTGAAGGTATGGGTGTGGGGAAGCCCTGCGCCAGCGTAAATGCGGGGGTATAGCTGTTGGGCGCAGAGACTGTTCTGTAACCCGCAAAACCGGTGTTGTGCGTGTCCGAATTGGCCGGTTCTCGCTCTGGCATATAAAAGATTCCGCCGCCCGCGCGGAGCACCGTGTTAGGCGTCACAAGATAGGCCACACCAAGACGCGGGCCGAAGGCATCCGTTCGCGTGTTCGTCCACCGGAACTTGCCGGTGCGGCCGGGACCGATTCCGCCAAACTCAATGGCTCCCGGAAAACCGTTCGCGGAGGGATTCGGGCAAGTGAAGCAGAGATTCCCCGTGTTGCCGTATTTTTCAGAGATCGGAATGGGTAGTTCGTAACGAAGCCCCATATTGATGGTCAGCTTGGAGGTGGCCTTGAAATTGTCCTGCACAAACCAGGCGTAATAAGGCGCCGCCCAGTGACCGTAGCCGCCCAGATTATAGGCTCCGCCGGAAGGCAGTCCCAATAAAAAGGAAGCAAACGCCGAGCCGGTCTGGAATGACGCTCCCGGAAGACCTGTCACGCTGGGGCTGAAATCAGCTTCGCCCGCGCATTGGTTACAATCTTTACGAGCAAACAAAGTATGAAGGTATTCAAATCCCATCAGGATGTCATGCCGGTTATGAATATCCGTGACCTCATCCAGGATTTCCCAGGTCCGGTCCGGAGAATCTGTGTCAACCCAGAAGTTAACTTGAGCAAAACCGTCTCCCGTGAAGTTGTATTCCGAGGGCGCGTTCGGATCGCCGGGGATGCCTTTCAATTGAATAGCCTGTTTTTCCGCGGCGGTCAGCTTATCAGAGCCCGACCGCAACTGGTTGGGCTGGGTTTCAAGATATCTCGTCCAGTTGCCGCTAAAGAGGAAATGATTCAACAAGGTGGGCTTAATCGTGTAGTCATTACTCAAGCGAAAATAGTCGCTCACGCCACTCGACTCGAAATTGTTTCCCAGCGGGCCTGGAATGGGTCCAATCTGCGGCGGCGATCCAAACGTTGACCTGCTATAGAGACCACTCCAATGCATCTTATTGGAAGTGTAAGCGTCGATCTGGATAGAGGGAACGTTGTTGGTATTGGCGGGATTCCCCACTTCGTGAATGTTGTTGTAAAGTGATGAAGTCTGCGGCGGCGGAAGAAGGCCCAAAATCGTCTGGGCGGTGGCATCGATCCGGCCGGAAGGAATGACGTTACCCGGAAATTGGTCTCTGACAATCTGGCCGTTCACAATCCGAGTGGTTGTTGGATCGTAGATGGGAATTTGCTGCCCAGCTCCGTTGACCCAACCGGAAAAGTCTCCGCTTCTCATCGCCATCGGCGGCACCGAAGCCAGACCGTTAGGGCTTCCGGCCTGGTAGCGGTTTCCTTCATAGGCGAAGAAGAAAAAGAGTTTGTTATGCCCGTTGTAGATGTGCGGGAGATCAATAGGGCCACCGAAAGTGCCGCCGAAATCGTTTTGCCGTGTTACCGGCGTGGTGAGGTTATAAAATCCGCGGGCGTTCAGCGCCGTATTTCGAAAATACTCGAAGATTCCTCCATGCAACTGGTTTGTTCCAGACTTGGTGACGAAATTCTCCACTCCATTGGCTGTTCTGCCGTACTCAGCGGAGAAGGAACCCGTCTGGACTTTAAACTCCTGAATAGCCTCCACGCTGACGGGTGAAAAGCCTCCGTCATTCTGGCGCCCGCTCATTGATTCACCGCCATCCAGCAGTTGGCTCGACTCCGCCGAAAGGCCGCCGGCGATTCTGATGTAGTTGTCTCCGCCTCCCGCGTTGTACGTTCCAGGCGTCAGAGTGACAAATTGCAGATTGTCGCGGAGGCCGCCTGAAAGACTCAGCGGTAATGACAGGATTTGATTCGCTGACAAGACCAGGCCCAGGTCTGTGCGGTCGGTCTGAAGCAAGGGAGGGGCGGCCCTGACCTGAATGGATTGCGTTACCGCGCCAACCTCCAATTTGAAATCCACGCGCGTCGCCGTGTTAACCGCAACTGTAACCTGGTTGGCGACCGAGGAACGAAATCCAGTTTTTTCCACAGTGACGGAATAGATCCCAACCGGTAATTGAACAATCGTGTAATCTCCGCTGCTGGTGGCTAGCGTGCTTTGAGTTCGCCCCGTCGCCACATTTCTGGCTGTTACCTTGGCGCCAGGCACCGCAGCGCCTGAGGGATCAGTCACAACTCCCGTAATCGTCCCCCGATCCTGGGCGAAAGTTGCAGGTGAAGTCAGAACAAACAGAAATGGAATAGTAACCAGAATTGAGAGTATTCGTTTCCGCGCCATGGTAATCCTCCGGGGTGGGCATTAAGGTCTCAAAAAGAGTAGCTAGAACCCACCAGTAGTTAACTTGCATATCATTAAGAATCTTTTATGACGAAGATGTCAAGTTTTTTTACGGTTTGGTAAATAATTCATATAAAAATTGCAGATTGGCTGGCTTTGGAAAAGGATGTTCACTGCGGGGGGCGAAGATGACGGAGAATCCCTGCCTTGGGTCCTAAGCCGAATGCTGTATCTCTTCGCCTTGCGGAGTGAAGCCTGAGGGGCTGATCGTCAGAATACAAGGGAAGTAGCCCAAGATGTCCAGTGGGCGCTACCCTAGTTTTTGCGCCACAGTTTCAAAGTATGATGGGCAATGATTGCCTCTTCGTCCGTTGCCATCACCCGCACGGTGACACGCGCATCGGCAGAGGAAATCACAGCCTCATTGCGGTCATTGGCGTTCGAGTCTAACCGAATGCCAAAGTCCTCAAGGCCGGCGCAGATTCTCTCACGGATCGGCGCCGCGTTTTCTCCGATCCCGCCCGTAAAAATCAGCGTCTCCAGGCTGCCCAGGGCCGCGGTGAGGGCGCCCAGAAATTTCTTTGCCACATAGCAGAATACGGCAATGGCTTCTTCGGCGCGTGGATCGCTCGGCGCCTTTTGGAGCAAATCCTGCATATCCGAGCTCAAGCCGGAGAGTCCCAGCAGGCCAGAACGCTTGTTGAGTATCTCATTGACTTCCGCTGGCGAGCGTTTCTTGTGCTCGAGAAGGTAGAAAATGATGCTCGGATCCAGGTCGCCGGAGCGGGTGCTCATGGTGAGACCGCCCGTGGGAGTGAAGCCCATAGTTGTTTCAACACTTTGGCCTTCGCGGATGGCGCACAGGCTGCAGCCATTGCCAAGATGAGCTACAATGACGCGCCCTCGCGCGACGCGTTCTCCAGCCGCCTGGGCAAGCGCCTGGACAATATATTCGTAAGAAAGCCCGTGAAACCCATAGCGGATGATTCCCTCATCGGCCAGTGCCCGCGGCAGGCCATAGAGTTGCGCCACTCGGGGCATGGTGCGATGGAATGCGGTGTCAAAACAGACGGCCTGGGGGAGACCGGGCTGCAGGCTTTTGAGAGTCTCAATGGCCTGAATTTCCTGTGGCAAATGGTCGGGGGCAAGAGGAATCAGGTTTTTCAGGTATGCAAGAAGCGCAGAGGTGACAAGCTGTGGTTCTGCGTATTGATTGCCGCCATGTACGATGCGATGTCCGGCTATTTGGGGTGTCATTTCAGGAATGTTGGATGAAATCCACTCGAGAAGCGTTTCGAGCGCGTCATCGTGGTCGTTAAGGGTAATTTCGCGTTTTGCGAGAGATTTCCCCTGACTATCTTTGGCTTGAAATGTACCCGAGGCCAACCCGATGCGATCCAGCTTTCCTGAAACGAGGCGCTCGGGGCTGGCGTCACCTTTTCCGCCTCGAAAGAGGGCAAATTTGAGGCTGGAAGAACCGAGGTTGAGGGTCAAAATAATTGGATTTGGGTTGGTAATCGTAACACTTCTCCTTAGGTGGACGCGTTGTGTTTCTTGTTCATGCGACCAATCCTTTTTTTCTGTCAGGGCTGGAGAGGGGCGACTCTCACAGTGTCGACAAAACTTCCCTGAACCTGTTATCACACCATGCCGTAAAGGGTTGACGCAATCGGGGTTTTCCCGAAGCACTAACCCAGGTTGAATAAGAGCGTTCGGCTGCACTGGCTCGCGATTTAAGCAAGTACAGAGATTCTTCTCTGTTGCTCAGAATGACAGCTGGGCTTGGCGCGACCTATCCGAAGAAGTCTTTTCGGCAATTCTTTGGGGTTTACCCGATCTCAACAGTGCTGTTACTTTCGTAGGGTGTGCTTCAATATGGCAACGAATATCCAACGCCTGAGAATCCGAACTAGAAAGATGACATTTTGATCCGATTCAGAGCAAAACCTTCTGATAATCGCAAGCTTGCTGTCGAGAAATCCGTCGAACCAATGTGTTTTCTAATGCTGTTGTGCAGCTTGTTGCCCCCTGCGTGGTCGCAGGAAATCAGCAATCCACCGCCGCAGGGGACATCTCCTGCGGCCTCCGCGTCTGCTCCCGATTCCGACCAGTCGCCGGATGTGACGGTTTTCTCCCACGATTTTAGCCGCCGCTTCTGGCTCTCCGGGCAGATGAACATCATCACCCAGGAGCACCCAGCCTTTCCGGCCGCCTACAGCGGGCCAAACAGTTTCGAACCACAGGCCCAGATCGCAACCTCGCGTGTATTCACGCTTTACACCGGCGCAAAACTTACGCCCAGCGCCGAAGCTATCTTTGATGTCGAGAGCGCAGGCGGCCACGGCCTGAGCGATGGTGCAGGCCTGGGCGGCTTTACTGATCTTGACGTCGTGCGTACACCCAATCTGGGCGAGGCGCCCTATCTTGCCCGCTTGCTGATCGAAAAGACTTTTAATCTGGGTGGCGGAACGGTGGAGTCCGATCGCGACTTTTTATCGCTTGCGTCCTCGCTGCCTGCGCGCCGGCTGGAGGTGTGGCTGGGGAAATTCAGCATGGTGGATTTTTTTGACCAGAATTCCGTGGGCAGCGACAGCCATCTTCAGTTTATGAATTGGGCCGTCGATGATAATGCCGCCTACGACTACGCCGCCAACACGCGTGGCTACACTTGGGGCGCCGTGCTGGAATACGACGACCGCGCCTGGGGTGCGCGCTTTGCGGAAGCGATGATGCCCAAAGTGGCCAACGGCGAAAACCTTGACGCCGATCTGATGCGGGCACACTCGGAGAATTTTGAAGTTGAATTCTATCCCGTTTTTTTGCAGGGGCGGCGCAGCGCGCTGCGATTCCTCTCTTACGTGAATCACGGCGATATGGGGAGTTACCGCGAAGCCATCGAGGGTTTTCTTTCCGGCAGGGATTCCGTCCCCAATGTCACGCTTTATCGCCGCCAAGGGCGTGTGAAATATGGATTCGGGGTAAATGCGGAGCAGGAATTAGGCCATGAGCTGAGAGTGTTTGGGCGCTGGGGCTGGAATGACGGTCGCACGGAATCCTTCTGCTACACCGAGGTTGATCGTACGGTCTCCTTTGGAGGCGACCTCGCGGGCGCTCACTGGCATCGGCGGCTGGATAAGCTGGGAGCGGCCTGGGTAGTGAACGAAATTTCCGGCGATCATCGGGATTATCTGGCCTTGGGCGGAAAAGGTTTCGTACTGGGAGATGGGAAACTCGATTATGGGCTTGAGCAAATCTTCGAGAGTTATTACACCTTCCATCTGTGGCGCGGCCTTTTTGCCTCCGCTGATCTTCAGCATATCACTAATCCGGGCTATAACCGCGCGCGAGGGCCGGTTCTGGCACCTTCGCTCCGGTTTCATGTGGATTTTTGAGGAATCTATCTTTCAGGGAGCTTATACTCGTAGGGCTGTGTCAATGTCACGCGAGAAATCGAGTTCACGTGAATCCTGAAGTCAAATTGCAGGCGAGGGAAAAATCTCGCATTTCAGGCCAGGCTGTTCTGATCGCTATCATTGCGGCCATCGGAGGGCTGCTCTTTGGGTACGATACCAGCGTCATTTCAGGCGCCATTCTTTTTGTGCGCCGGCAATTTGCGCTGACCGCTTTTCAAACCGAGCTCGCCGTCAGCATCGTGCTGGCGGGGGCCGCCATCGGAGCTGCCGTTGCGGGATATTTCGCCGATCGTTTCGGACGCAAGCCCGTGCTGGTGGTGAACGCCATGATCTTCGGCGTTTTTGCTGTCGTTACCGGGATGGCGAATGGCCTCCCTCTGTTTCTGGCAGCGCGGTTTGTAGTAGGTCTTGCGGTGGGTGTCACGTCCCTGATCACGCCGCTCTATATCGCGGAACTGGCTCCCTTCTCCATTCGCGGCGCGCTGGTCACGCTCAACCAGCTGGCGATCGTGACCGGAATTGTTGTGGCCTACTACGTGGATTACATTTTTGCCGGGACCCAGAATTGGCGGGCGATGTTCATCAGCGCAGCCGGCCCCTCGATCGTCCTTCTGGTTGCTCTGATTTTTCTCCCGGAAAGCCCGCGCTGGCTGGCCGCCCAGGGCCTTTTTGATAGGGCGTTTCGGATCCTTTCCAGAATCGAGAGTCCGCCGGAAGTGCAGCGCGATCTTGATGAATTACGGCAGGTGACGGAAGCGGATCGCCTGAAATTCCGGGATCTCTTTGCGCCGCGTTTTCGCAAACCGCTCCTGATCGGCATCGGGCTTGGTGCCTTTACACAGATTACGGGTGTGAACACCATCATTTATTACACCCCCACCATTTTGCAGATGGCGGGTTTCAAGAGCGCTTCGAGCGCGATTCTGGCGACGGTCCTGGTGGGCAGTGTCAACCTGGTGGCCACCATTATCTCGCTCTTTCTGCTTGACCGTGTGGGGCGGCGGCCTCTGCTGTTAATTGGAATCGTAGGGATGGGGATCGGTTTGGGACACCTGGGCTATTCATTCGGAGCCGGACATTTGTCGCGGGAAGTTGTACTGCTGGACGTGCTCGGTTATCTCGCCTCGTTTGCCATCAGCCTGGGACCGGTTTTCTGGCTCCTGATTTCGGAAATCTACCCCACCACGGTTCGCGGCCAGGCGATGTCAATGGCTTCGGTCACCGTCTGGATTGCAGATTTGCTCGTCTCGATTACTTTCTTGAGCCTCGTCGAGGCCCTGGGTGCTCGTCTCTCCTTCTGGCTTTATGCCGTGATTTGCGTGGCCGCCTTTATCTTCTCCCTGAAACTTGTGCCTGAAACTAAGGATAAGACGCTGGAGGAGATTGAGGCTGGATGGTGAAGTGGGGGAGTAACCCCTGATTTGTGAAATTCGGCTTGGAATCAACCGGGTTGGTGCCCTGAGAGACTGATCTTTTTCGGTTTAGGTGAACTCTACGGCGGTGAGGACACCGTCGTTACGGGAGCGTTTTTCATACAGACTCTTTAGGTGCACACGGGGCTGTTACTGGGGAATCTCCACTTCGGTTCCTCGTTTCTCAGCGGAGACATAGGCGGTGTAGAGCACGGCGATCGTATCGCGCGCGAGTTCCCCATTGGAGAGCGGCTCGCGTCCATCGCGGATGCATTCCATGAAATCCTGAAATTCCTGCGGATAGCCGTGTTGCCAATCTTCGTCGGCAGCCGGATGGCTCCAACCCTGTTTCGTCCCGATTTTTTCCACTACGTAGACATCTTTGAGAAGTTCCTCGCGGGGATTGTAAGTTTCAAGCGCGTCCACTGGGTTCAGATTGCAACGCGTGCGGTGATTATTGGCGAAGACTTCCAGCCAGTTATGGACTCCTCCCAGCACGAGTTCCGAGGCGAAAATGTCTGCCACGGTGCCATCTTCAAATGTGACATGCATTTGGCTGTAATCTTCCACGTCATCGTAATCCGTGCGCAGAAATCCCTCATCCTGAAAATTCTTATGGCGCGTGATTTCGTGCGTGCGCGCGCTGACCGTGGCGGGACGGATGGGCCTGCCTAGACGTGCCTCGCCTTCGGACCGCTTTAAACTCAATGCGGCTGTCAGAGGGTGGCAGCCCTTCCCCACCAACGATCCTCCGCCTGAAAATTTCCACTGGCCGTAGTAGGGGGAATGCGAGCCGCTATGGGATTCATCGCCAATAATCCATAAAGCTTGTCCGCGGCTTTTCGTCAGGATCTCGCGCTCTTTCTGAATAGCCGGAGCGTAAACCCAGTTTTCCGCATAGCAGATAATCCGCCCCGATTCACGCGCTGCGGTCAGGATGCGGTTGCAGCTCGCCAATGCTTCCTGCAACATCCTTTCTTTGGGAAAGCGATTGCCGCGAAAATCGTCTGTGCCTGGGCCGTAGTAGCCAGTGAATGGCTTTTCCACGATTACGTGTTTTCCGCGACGGAGGGCCGCGACGGCCAGCGTTTCATGGAAGGATCCCGGCGCGCAGATGTCAATGACATCCGCGGCGTCGCAGAGCGCCTCGAATGTATCGAAAGCAGGCACGCCGTGTTCCTGAGCGAAAGCCTTGCGCGACTCAGGCGAGGCGGAGGTGACGCCGATCATCTCGACGGGCACTCCGTAGACCTTCTGATAGCTATTCCAGTGGAAGCGCGCCGCAAATCGCGCTCCAACAATACCCACACGCAAGAATCTCATCCGCAAACCCTCCGATGTCGGGATCAAAGCGTTGGTCGCATGCCCCGTCAATTCGAGGTCATCGTTTCACGAGTTTGGTTAGGCCGTGGAACCTCAGTGGAGATTCGTTCCCTTCTTTCTCTCCGAACCAGATTTGTTATGATAAAGCCTTTATGGGGTTTTTATTTGATGATTTTAGGTTGGGAATATGGGAGGTGAATGATGCGAATGCAAGCTCAACGCTATTCGAGAACAGGGTGGGCGGGGATCGTCGTAATTTTCATCTCTAGCCTTGCCGTTTGGGCCAACGCTGCAACCCGGAAGCATCCACCTCTCACCAGCGTGACAGTTTTTGTGACGGATGCAGCAACAGAAAAGCCCATTTTCCAAGCGCGTCTCACTCTGGAATTTCGTGATCCGGACAGTCGGCTGGGAAAGATGCTGTCTTATAACGCCAAAACTGATATCAATGGGAAGTATAAGTTCAACTTTATTCCTATGGAACCGATTTTGCTTGTGGTCACTGCGCCCAACCATCAATCGTTCGGTCGGCAGTTCGAGATCACCCAGCAGGACCAGGTGATTCACGTAAAGCTCAGAAAGCCTCAGCCACTTCGGTAGGTCCACCTTATCTGATGAAGGTGCTTTTAACTCTGTTTTTGTAGGGCGCGTCATTATGGGAATGGATCTGATACACCGGCAGGGCATCTTGAGGGGAAAGGAAGAGTTTGGATGCGTATAGACCTCGCCCCTAAGCGAGACCTTTTTACAGCGCCAGAGTCCCCATTCGCAAGGGTGGAGACCGAATTAAATCATAGAATACAAAAGTCTTAGTAAAATTTGCTGCATTTTAATGCAAAGAGGTAAAACTGCTTTAAAAATGGGACGTTAACGTCACATTTCTGTAACTTTTCCACAAGGTTTTCAACAGAACTGTTGATAAATTGCCTTTCATGGTTAATTCCATTTAGTATATATACTCATTAATAAATAATTCAGACGGAAAACCGATCTCGTTCCGGTATACGGTACTTATTGATCGTCCACTTTCCCTAAGGTTGATGGCTTGAGGACGGATTGGGATTTTGTCCTGTCGAGTCAGAGCCGGGGATCGGGCCGCTGGTTGATCCAAAGTAACTTGGGTCCATCCAGATGGGAGTGTTCTTCTTTAGCCCCTCGACTTCAGTTTGAACTTTCTGCTGCCGCAAGGCATTCTCAATTTCGGGAGTGGCATCTTTCAAACTAACCTGTGGATGCGAAACAACCTGGAAGAAGACCAGCATGTTTGGAGTATCCTCAACTTGTGAAACTTCTCCAGGCTTGAGTTGGAAGGCCGTTTTTGCGAACTGAGGCAGAGTCGGGCTATTCTGAATGGTTCGGGGTTCGGTCTCCACAATCACTTCATTTGGAATGGCAAAATTCTTTGCAACCAGTTTGGGATCCTCGCCCGAAGCCAACGCTTTGCGGATGGCGTCTGCCTTGGCCTTGGCCTCCTCAGGAGTAAGACCGGTTTCATTGTTACCCTGTGCTCCCTGCGATTTCTTGCGTATCGCCACTTCACGAACCTGAGCCTGCTTGAAATCGTCCTGATGGGCAGCGTAATACTGATTGACCTCCGCCGGCGTCACAACGGCTTTTTGAAGGAGGTTTTGGTATTCCAACTCGGCCAGCAATTGGTTCCTGTGCTGCTCCATAGCCTTCTGGAAGACGGGTGAAGAATCGAGATGCTGGCTGGCAGCGGCTTGGGATAGCACGAGCATGGTGGCATACTGTTCTCCAAGGGTTCTTTTTCCTTCACGCTGAAGCTGTTGTTGCTGTTGAGGACTGAGCGTGCGGACCAGGAAATCTACGTCCGATTGCGTCACCTGCATATTGCCGACCTTCAGGACCACCTTGTTAGATTCGCTGGGTTCTGAAGTAGAACCTGCCGTATTACGGCCAGCCTGGGCACAGGCGCTCGTTACGATCCCGATCATGAAGAGCGCCACGAGGGTGACCGATAGTCGATAAAACCTGAACTTTCTCATAGACTTCGTTCTCTCCGGGGTTTGAAAGTTTTCAAAATATCTGAACATTTTATCAGAAATACGGCCTTCCAGAAGTTCTAAATGGATTTTATTTTCAAGCCGAAAACTCGCCTGCCGCCTTTAATATTTCCATATTGGCAGATTCAAGTGAGATAAAGGAGACAAATGAGACGCCTGAGACAGAAATTTTTCGCTTGGAACTTCCGAGATTGCGAGACGCGATGCAGATCATCCCAGGAGGTGAGGCGTCCAGCCTGTTGAAGGCGTGTGGCTTATCAGAGAATATGTTTTATACCGCAAGATAAACCCGACAACGAACAGGCCTGTTCCCAGCAACACGAAGGCAGCCGGTTCTGGAGCAAGGAAACCGTCGGTTAGAATGGGGTCGGTGGAGTTGCCACCGGACAGCATGGCAGGTGGGCATGGCTCGACCTAGGCCAAATCATTTCTTCGCCTTATGACTTTATCATCTCATCCTCATCTCAGTTCCCAACTTCCCCTTCCTTTTCATTCTTCTCCGACCCCGGAAGAAATCTTCGCGCGTGTTTTTCGTCGCCTGTGCGCCGGAAAACTCCTTCCCCAGATCCGCGTGACTTTCCGCGAGTGGGCGCAATTGCGAAGCACCATTCGGCTTACCCGAGCGGGTGTTGAAGTTGAAATCTCCGATACGCTGCGGGACGCTTCGGCCATGGTCCTCGAGGCGCTGGCCGAAATTCTGATCTGCCGCCTGAACGGTTCCCGCCCATCCCGCGAGGCTCGCGCCTGCTACCTGTCGTGCATTATGTCGCCGCCCATGCGGCAGCGCATCGACGAAGCACGCCGCGCGCGGGGATTTAAATTGATGAGGCCCGCCAAGGGGCGCTGTTTCGATTTGCGGCAGATTTTCGATCAACTCAATCGCGAATACTTCCAGGGCGAACTACGCGTGCGGCAGATCGGGTGGAGCCGGAGCCCTTCCCGGACCATTCTCGGCCATCATGATCCTGCCCATGAGACCATTACCATCAGCAAATCGCTGGATAGACCTGCGGTTCCCCGCCTGCTGGTTGAATTTATCGTTTTCCACGAGATGCTGCATGTGCGGTATGCGGTAGAGCGAAATCACCATCGCCGTATCATTCACTCCGCGCGATTTCGCGCGGCGGAAAAGCAGTTTGCCCATTATTCAGAGGCGCAAAGGCTTCTAAAGTCCGGCAAGTGGGGAGCGGGATGGGAAGGCTGAGTGCGTTCTGCTGCCAAGGAAAAACGTTTCTGAAACCCTCTCTCACCAGATTTTTCTGATGGATGCTCTCCTCAGCCCGCTTTTGTAGTACTATGCCCTGCTGAAAAGATGTGGATGCAGCGAGGCTTTAATGACGAATCTGACCAGACGGGACTTTTTGAGACGATCAGGGCTGCTGGGAGTGAGCGCTGGCGTTGCGGCGATCGGGGGCAGCGGAACCGCATCGGCCCGCGAGCCTTCCATCCCATTCCCTCGGACGCCGCGAGACCGAATTTCCGTCACCTCCTGGCCTTTCCGCGCCTATATTGACAGCCCCACGAATCACTATCGCGACCCTGAAAAACCAGGGATGGACCTGAAGGATTTTGCGGCCATGGTGGCGGAAAAATTCAACATCCATAACATCAATCCGCTCAGTTGGCATTTCAGCTCAACCTCACCCGCCTACTTGGACGCATTCCGTAAAAGCATTGAGAAAGCCGGTTCGCATCTGGTCGGGTTGGGGCTTGGCGGCGGCGGCTTCTACGATCCCGACCGCGGCAAGCGGCAGCAGGCCGTGAACTACAGCAAGCGCTGGATCGATATTGCTGTCATTGTCGGGTCCCCCAGTGTGCGACCGCAGATTAATGAGTCGCACCGCATCAAGCCGGATGTCGATCTCGCTGCGCAAACCTTCGGGGAAGTCGCCGATTACGGAGCCAGAAAGAATATTGTGGTTAACATGGAGAACGATGATCCATTCACCCAAGACCCATTCTTCATTGCAAAAGTGATCGAGAAAGTCGATAACCCCTATTTGCGAAGTCTGCCAGATTTTGGGAATTCCGCCGTGAAAGGCGCTATCTTTAATGAAAAGGCTATGGAAGTGATGCTGCAACACGCCTATAACATGACCCATGTGAAGGATGCGATTCAGGGAGAACACGGCCAGGTCTTTAAAGTTGACCTTCCGCAGATATTCGCCATTGCGAAAAGCAAAGGCTATCGTGGGTACTTTTCAATGGAGTACGACACCGATTTCGGAGACCCATTCACTGGAACCCGGAAGTTAATCGAAGAAAGTCTCAAGTGCCTGTCTTAAAGAGCGTTGAGAGACGCCGCCCAATCGACTCGGGGCAAAGCAAGGGGGAAATTCAAACGGCAGTGGTCAGTGGAAAGGGGCGAGAGACAAGCAAAGTTAACCAGTAATTTTCATTTGACTTTTGCTCATCGCTCGCCACGGTTCACAGCTCTTTGGCCGCGGCCTGAACCTGATTCGAAACCTTCCCCGCCACGATGGAGATCATCGATGCGTTTCAGAACCTTCTGCTTTACAACTCTATTGACGATGCTCGCCTGCGTCTCAATGACTTCTTCCGCTTTTTCGCAGGCGCTGACCGTAGCCTCACCCGACAGGAAGATTTCGCTGAGTTTTGATTTGAGGAGTTTGCCTGCTCCTTACGCTTCCGGCGAGCGAGCATACTATCGAGTGACCTATGAGGGGAAACTCGTGCTGACGGATTCGCCCCTGGGTCTGAACTTCGTCGGCGCTCCGGCCCTGGACCGCGATTTCTCAATCCAGAGCAGCAGTATGGCGTCGCATGACTCCTCCTGGCAGGACAGGATCAATGACAATCTCACCGTGCGGGACCATTACAACCAACTCACGGTTCGGCTCGAAGAACGTCAGGCGCCGCACCGGCGTGTGGACCTGATCTTCCGCGCTTATAATTCAGGCGTCGCCTTCCGCTATGTATTGCCCAGGCAGCCTGCGCTTGGGAAGTTCGCCCTGGCCGGGGAAGACACCGGATTTTATTTTGCGCAGGCTGCGCCTGCGTTCGCTCTCAATCTTGGGAGCTTCACCACGCCCTATGAAGGCGAATTCGAGCGCACTTCCCTTGACCAGTTCAACCCCTCCTCCATCGTCAACCTGCCTTTGCTGGTTCACATCCCGAACGGGCCCTGGGTGGCTCTCCTTGAAGCCGATCTTGAAGACTACGCAGGAATGTACGTGGGCGGAGCGGCCGGTTTTCCAAACGGCCTTGCCAGCAAGCTTTCCCCCCTGCCTGATCATCCCGGGACAGCCGTGATCGCTTCGACGCCGAAATCAACTCCATGGCGGGTAATCATGATTAACTCGCGCCCCGGCGGGCTGATCGAATCCACGGACCTGATCCTGAACCTGAATCCTCCCTGCGCGCTCAACGACACCTCCTGGATCGAGCCGGGCAAGACCGCCTGGGACTGGTGGTCCGGCGATTACGATACGGATGTGAACTTTAAACCCGGCATGAATACTCCGACGCTCAAGCACTACATTCAATTCGCCGCAGACCACCACCTGCCTTACATGCTGATTGATGCCGGCTGGGCGCGCCATTCCAATCAGCAGAAAGGGTGGGAAACCGCTGACATCACGCACTGGAATTCCAACGTGGATTTGCCCGCAATCCTCGCCTTCGCCAGGCAACGCCACGTCAAAGTCATTTTGTGGATGCACTGGAAGTCGGTGAAAAGGCAGATGAATCAGGCCTTCCCGCTGTTTCAGAAATGGGGCGTGGCGGGCGTCAAGATCGACTTCATGAACCGTGATGACCAGGAAATGGTGAATTTCTACTATCAGATGGCGCGCACCGCAGCCAGATATCATCTGGTGGTGGACTTTCACGGCGCGTTCAAACCCACGGGCATGCGCCGGACTTACCCGAACCAACTGACACGCGAAGGTGTGATGGGCATGGAATACAGCAAGTGGAGTTATCGCACGACGCCCTACCACGATGTGATTCTGCCGTTTACACGGATGTTGGCAGGCCCTATGGATTACACGCCGGGCTGCTTCAATAATGCCACGAAGGAGCAATTCAAACCCCGCCAGATCAATCCCATGTGCCAGGGAACGCGCGCGCATCAGCTCGCCATGTACGTCGTCTTCTTCAGCCCCCTTCAGATGCTTTCAGACTATCCGGAGATTTACGACCACAACCCCGGCATGGCTTTTCTGGACCAGGTTCCGACCGTCTGGGATGAAACGAGGGTAGTGGACGGCGATCCGGGCGAATATGTGACCGTTGCAAGGAAAAAAGGCGATAAATGGTATCTGGGAAGCATGACCAATTGGATGCCTCGCGACCTGGATATTCCGCTCGATTTTCTGGGCGCGGGCACTTACCAGGCGGAAATCTTTGCCGATCGGCCCGATGCAGCGCAAAATGCGAAGAGCCTCACGATCAGCAAGAAGTGGGTGAAAGCCAGCGATCATCTTTCAGCGCGCCTCGCCCCGGGCGGGGGACTGGCTGTGATCTTCACTTGGGCTCCCGGCACACCAGGCAATCCCTGAGGGGTTTAAACTTCAAGGGGCGTCTTTGGCAGGGTACTGGGAGACTTGCCTCTCTGGCATTCCAGGGAGCTGCAGGCGACAAGGAATCTTTGTATTGGATTGACCTTTGCAATACAGAAATTGTTCCACTTTGCTTCACTCATGGCCAGAATAGCAGCTGAAGGTCTTGCCGCGATGATGCTCAGGCGTTTTTCAATAACCCGTCAGAAAGAGAAAGGACATCATGGCCTATTGCCCGCACTGTGGCGTTGAGTACCGCGAAGGAACAGCGCAATGCATGGATTGTCGGATTCCCTTAAAGCCAGGACTTCCACCTGAGAACTTCAAGGAACGTGCAAAGAAAGACGAGCACCCCCAATTGACGAGAATCCGAATCTTTTCCGGCCCCACTGCGGTGATGGAGGCTGATCTTGCCCGCAATTTGCTCGAGGCTGAGGGCATTCCTTGCATTCTTCCCGGCGAATACACGGCGGAGATGTTGCCCGGCGTCGAACCCATTCAGGTTTTTGTCCGCGAAAGCGACGCGGAACAAGCCCGTGAAATTCTTCAAGCTTACTTTGATACTCCTCAGGCTGAAACCTCTGATTGATAAAGCAGGAGAGGAACCTATCCGTGAGGCCACAGCGCGCGTGAAAAGGGAGCCTCTGTGATTTCCGTGATCTCTGCGCCCTCTGTGGTCAAAGATGAAAAATGTCCACCCCGAAAACCTCCATGCGTTCCCTGCTAAACATGGCCAAACGCCCCATCGCTTTCTCCTTGGATTTTTTCGAGAATAATCAGCGGGACAAAAGGCCTTTGGCCGCAAGTTCGGCGGATTTAACTTCTGCGGGTGGGAGTTCTCGCTTGAGTCGCTCGATCGCTTTATGAACTTTCTTGGCGCGCGCGGCAGATTCGGCGGAGGGCAGCTCTTCAAGGTACTTCTCATAAGCCTCCAATGCTTTCTGTTTCAGGCCCATCCTGTCATATACCTTGCCAAGTCCGAGATAGGCCGGGGCGTAGTCCGGCTCGGAATGCACCGCCTCTTTGAAGCGGCTGAGAGCGCCTGGATAGTCCTTCTTCCGCAGGTAGAAGTTTCCGATTTCCACTGACTGCGAGGCAGGGGGAGGTTGGTAAGTCCAATCCGCGGAGGATTCATCCCAAAATGGGCGCGATTGTGCAGCCACCCTTGCAGCGATTCCGCCCATCAGGCAGCCCACAAGGATTCCCATGCCGAGCATTCGCTTCATAAGGGAATTTTGCAGCGCGCGTTGGAACGTGTCAACGGGCGGCCCACTTATCCTCGCCGTTTAATTCAAGCTTGCCCTCGCTGTTTGCGCGAAGTAGGATAATGGCCTTCATTGAAACAACTCGGGTAAAGGAGACTTCTGTGACGAAAAAACTTTCGCGTCGAGATTTTATCCGCAACACAGCAACACTACCTGGAGCCGCATTGGCCGCACGTCACCTGACGCTTGAAGCTGACCCCATCCCTTCTCCTCCACGCCCCGTGCCGCCCAGTGACACCATCCGGTTCGGAATTATCGGTGTCGGCATGCGAGGTGCGGACCTGCTTGACACATCCCTGAAGCTGCCCGGCGTCCAATGTGCCGCTGCCTGCGACCTTTACAGCGGCCGTCGCGAACTGGCAAAGGAAATCCTTGAGAATGCCTCCGTCCCGATCACTTCGCGTTATCAGGACCTTCTCGACAACAAGGAGATCGATGCCATCATCGCTGCCGTTCCCGACCATTGGCATATGCGGCTTGTGGTGGAAGCCGCGAGCGCTGGAAAGGACATCTACTGCGAGAAGCCCATGAGCCATACGGTGGCTGAGGGTTTCAAAATGGTGGAGGCACAGGAAAAGAACCAGCGGATTGTGCAGATCGGCAGCCAGCGCCGCAGTTCCATTGGATTTGCCAAGGCCCGCGAATTGGTGCAACAAGGAGCCATCGGCAAGGTGACACTGGTGGAAGCAACGTTGGGGCGGAATGATCCCTGCGGGGCGTGGGTCTACACCATTCCGCCTGATCTTTCCCCACAAACCGTCGATTGGGAGACCTGGCTCGGTTCCGCCCCGAAACGCGCTTTTGATCCGGTGCGTTGGACGCGCTGGCGCTGCTTCCAGGAATACGGCGAGGGCATTCCGGGCGATCTCTTCGTGCATGAACTCACCGGCTTTCACTACGTGATGGACGTTCAGGCCCCGCCCCTGCGGGCCATTTCAACGGGCGGACTGTTTCGCTGGAAGGATGGCCGGGATGTGCCCGATCAGATCTCAACCCTGTACGAATACCCTGATTTTCGCGCCCTGGTTCACGTGACGTTGAATACTGAGATGCCGGAATTCACTCGTTTTTATGGCACTCACGGCTACATTGAAACTCACGGCGAAGGCGATTGGGTGATGATGGCACCGCAGGATGGCCTCGATCATGAGCCTTGCACTCCCGCCTGGCCCAGACAAATGAAGAAGGAATATGGAGAACAATGGCTTGCCAAGCATGGTCTGAAGCCGGGTCAAGGGAAGGTGATTGAAGCTCAGACCTATAGCACGCCGCCGGATTACGATACCACCCGCGAGCACCTGTGGAATTTCTTTCAGTCCGTGCGCACCCGACAGCCCTCAGTTGAAGATGCCAACTTCGGCAACAACACAGCCATTGCATGCCATATGGCCAATTATTCCTATTTTCACAAGTCTATTGCTGTCTGGGACGCGCAGGCCCGAAGGATCAAGACATAGAAGCGATCGGATCAGCGGGCTCAAAACCAAACGCCCCTCAGGGCAATTGATCCGAAGGGGCGCAGACTCAGAAGGAGGCTTCCTCCGGCTTCGGCCCGCGCCACGAAGATTGGGGGCAAGAGCTTCCTGGCGCGGCGCCGTAAAATGCCGGTGCGTATCCCTCTTCTTTATCCCACTGAAGCATTTCCGTCCAATTAATAATATTTATACGTGCCATTAATATTTTTACGACTCGAGGTCGTTGGGAGAACTTTTGACCCTCGGCGACCGGTTGGCTCCTTTCCGGCACCGATGTATGATTTGAATGAGGAAAGGGAAGGCGCAGGCGCAAGACGAGAATGAAAAACTTGCCCCGAAGCAGGTCGACTCGAGCCGGAAAGTTATTGCTTCTCGTAGTCTGCTGGGTGATTTTCTGTTTGCCAACCCGGGCGGCAGCACAACCCCCGGCCGCAAGCCAGCCACTCCAGCTTGCAATCTCGATTGAAGAATCAAGTTTGACTGAGCCCTTTCCCGCGCGCATCAATCTTCACTTCCACAATGCAGGCTCCCACCCCCTGTGGCTCTATACGCCGCTGCGGGATGCCAGCGAAGTCAATTTCACCTCGGGAGGATCGAGTTTAGCGGTCCACCTGGAACCTGTGGCTCCCAGTACGCCTGGCAAGGGGGCCTTCACGCCTGCAACCCCGGCTCCATCAGCGCCTCCCACCGGAACATCCGCCCCACCGTCAGGCGCCGGATCACCCGCAATCGGCACGTTGCTCCTGAGTGCAGGATTCCCTCATCCCAAGCTTGTCAAAATCGCACCGGGTGGCGATTATGAGGAGACCGCTGTCATCCACATTACGCCGGCAATGCTTCAGACCCCCAATGGAGCTCAGCCTGTCTGGGGCAATTACAGCCTCTCCGTTGCTTATAGTGCGGCGTTTTCCAATGCCAACTCGATCAACCAAAATCTAGGCGTCGTCATCTGGCAGGGAACCCTTGACAGCAATTCCGTCCAACTGGTGCTTAGTCCTCCAGCCGCAACAAGCAGTGGCAGCGTCTCTGGCACGGTGCTGGATCACGATATGCGGCAGGCCGCGGGCATTCTGGTTTCGCTCAGCGACTGGAATGAACACCCGATCGCGCAGATTGTGACGGGCAACGACGGCGGCTTCTCGTTTACAAACTTGCCCTACGGACGCTATTGGGTAACCGTGCGACGACTTGGCTCCGCTGAAGACCGCAGCTTTTTTGAGCATGCCGATCTCACCGCTTCTCAGCCCGAAGCCAGACTCAAACTCATCCTGTTGAACGAAGAGATCTATGAGGAGAAGCAATTACAGCACAAGCCCGTTCTCTTTCGGATTACGACCAGCGCAGGGAATCCGGTGGAAAATGCGACGCTTGAGGTTTTGTGGTCAAGCGGAACGGTCATCAATCACTTGAAGCAGAAGCTCGATTCCGACGGATTGGCCGTCCTGAACCTGATCCCGGGCACGAACTACGTGACCATTGTCAAACACGGCTGCCCTAAAGAAGACCGCACAGCCGATGTTGCACCGGGTGGAGGAATTGATGGATTCAGTTTTACGCTTGAATGTCAGAGATAAGGGCGGTTTGTGCACCGTTGCGCAGGGAAAAAATGTCTTCCTCCCGGACGGGGAAATGCCCTACTTCAGTTCTTCCATCACCTGATCGAGCACTTCCCTGCCTGGACGCACCTGAGATTCCGGCAGTAAGGCCAGCGGCTCATCCACCAGATTCAACAGCTCAATGAAATCCTTCCGTTGTGTATCCACGTAGAGCAATCCGGTCAGCACTTCACCCTTTCGTTGGGATTCTTCGAGCACGCGCAGAGCCTCAATCTTGCTGGTAGGATCGTAATCTACATTCAACTTTTTCAGTAACAGGTGCGAACCGTCGTGCAAGGTCACGTCGCGCGTTGTGCCCGGCTCGTATTCCACGGAAATATCCTCGAAAAAGGGCACAAAGCTGACATCTTCCAGCACGGATTCATGATCTTTCACATAGGCATAGCTTTTGGTCGAGCCCTCATGGTCGTTAAAAGTGACGCAAGGCGAAATGACGTCGAGCATTGCCGTGCCTCGATGGCCGATAGCCCCTTCGAGCAGGGCCAGCAACTGCTTTTTGTCTCCTGAAAAAGAGCGAGCGACGTAGGTGGCGCCCAGCTGAATGGCCAGTGCACAGGTGTCGATCGGAGGAAGGTCATTGATGACGCCGGTCTTCAGTTTGGAGCCTATGTCAGCGGTGGCGGAAAACTGACCTTTCGTAAGCCCGTAGCAGCCATTATCCTCGATGATATAGATCACCGGCAGGTTCCGGCGCATGAGGTGCACAAACTGGCCGATGCCAATGGAGGCCGTATCGCCATCGCCGCTGACGCCGACAGCCATCAGCGTATGGTTGGCCAGCATGGCGCCGGTGGCAATCGACGGCATACGCCCGTGCAGGGCGTTGAAACCGTGAGACGTGCCCAGAAAATAAGCCGGACTCTTGGAAGAACAGCCGATGCCGGAAAGCTTCACCACGCGGCGCGGCTCAATCCCCAGTTCGTAGAACGCTTCAACCAGGCGCTCGGAAATCGCGTTGTGTCCGCAGCCCGCGCACAAGGTGGTCTTGTTGCCACGATAGGTTGCAGGCTCCAGTCCAATGCGATTCACCTTTTTCGGCGGAGCCGCCGGCGTTGTGGTGGACATTTTCTATGCTTTTGCCTCCTGAGAAACGATGGAATCCGTGACACTGCGAGCATCAACCGGCAAGCCGTTATAATGCAGAACAGAGCGGAGCCGGGCCACGTCCTCCGCATCGATTTCGATCTTCAGCAGCGAGCACAGTTGTGCATCGCGATTCTGTTCCACCACGTAAACGCGCCGGTGGCGATGGATAAAATCCTTAATTGCCTTGCTGAAGGGAAAGGCGCGCACACGGCAATAATTCGCCTTCATGCCATATTCTCTTTCCAGTTGGTCCAGTGCCTCCACAATGGCCCAGTGCGTTGAGCCATAAGCGATAATCCCCAAGTCGGCACCGTTCCTTTCCTCGATGACTGGCTCGGGAACCTTGGACCGCGCCGTCTCAAACTTTAAAGCAAGGCGATCCATATTGTGCACGTAGTCGTCGGGCTTCTCGCTGTAAATGGCCTTCTCGTTATGACCGCTGCCGCGTGCAAAATAAGCCGCTGCGGGATGATCTGTCCCGGGGATCGTGCGGTAGGGAACGCCGTCTCCGTCCACATCCCGATAACGCGCGAAACCGCCGAGGCGCTCCAGATCATCCGCGCTTAAAACTTTGCCTCGTGCCAGAGGTTTTTCCGGATACGGGAATGGATCAGCCATCCAGTGATTCATCCCCAGATCAAGATCGCTCATCACAAAGACAGGGGATTGCAGCTCCTCAGCCAGATCAAACGCCTCCATCGACATGGTGTAGCATTCTTCAGCGGAGGCTGGAAAAAGCAAGGGATGCTTCGTGTCGCCATGCGAGAGAAACGCGGTGGAAAGCACATCACCTTGCATGGTTCGCGTGGGGAGGCCGGTGGAAGGCCCTACCCGCTGAATATCAAAGATCACTGCGGGGATTTCCGCATAATAACCGAGCCCCGCAAATTCCGACATCAGCGAAATTCCCGGTCCCGAGGTGGAAGTCATCGCGCGCGCGCCAGCCCAGCCAGCGCCCAGAGCCATTCCGACTGCCGCCATTTCATCTTCAGCTTGGACAATGGCGAAAGTCGCCTTGCCGGTTTGCGGATCAATTCGGAACCGCTTCATGTATCCAATCAGAGTCTCGCAAAGAGAAGAAGAGGGGGTGATCGGATACCAGCTGACCACCGTCACACCTGCAAACATGCAGCCCAACGCGGCAGCAGCGTTGCCCTCAATCAGGATTTTGCCTCGCGTGAGATCCATCCGCTCGAGTGAATAGCGATCCGCTTTCTCCAGGTGTTGCTCGGCATAATCGTAGCCGGCTTCAACAGCCTTCCAGTTCAGATCGGCCGCCTTGACTTTCTTCTTGAATTGCTTGCGCAGCGCCCTCTCAAGCTCCGGCATCTCGATTCCCAGCAGCTTAGCGAGCACGCCATCGTAAATCATGTTGCGTACCAGCTTCCGAAGCTTCGCGTCCGGGCAAATGGGCGTCACGATCTGATCAAACGGAACAGGGTAGAAAACAAGATCATCGCGCTGGCTGCTCAAATTCAGCTTTTCGTCATAAACCACCGCAGCACCGGGTTCCAGGCCGCGCAGGTCTTCCGCGGCGGTCTCTGGATTCATTGCCACCAGGAAATCAATCTCTTTGCGACGCGCGATGTACCCTTGCTTCGAAGCGCGAATGGTAAACCAAGTGGGAAGGCCGGCAATGTTCGAGGGGAAAAGATTTTTCCCTGAAACCGGGATGCCCATCTGAAAGATGGCGCGCAGCAGTACCAGATTCGCCGACTGGCTCCCTGAACCGTTCACCGTCGCCACCTGGATACTTAAGTCGTTCACCACCCGGTCCCTGGCTGGGGCCGATTCGTTTTCCGTTACTGCAACCTGCGTTGATGCCATCTCACTCCTTCAGCAATTCAAGGTGCGCTTTGCTCGGTGATGTTCTGTTCATTACACCGAGGCAAGGCGCTTTAAATCCTCTAGTTTGGCTCACTCCTCCACTGGGTTTCCGACAACCTTGGACCTTTCCGATTCAGCGCCCTGCAGGAACCACCGTCCTTTGTTCATTATAACAAAACCGGCTTGCAGGGCCTGAAATTCGCAGTGAAATGGGAATGTCAGGAATTCGGCTGCGCGAAGTCGGGTGTGAAATGGAGAGTACCGCCCGACTGGCAGATCGTTTATGATGGAACGTCTGTGCGGGGTGGACCTCATGAGCGTCCTCTGATGAACTTCGGAACGGAAGAAAGCGGAAATCGATTCTCAATGTATGACGTTTGTGTGATCGGATCAGGCCCGGCAGGAGGCGTGCTCGCCAAGGAACTGGCGGAGGCAGGAGCAAAAGTCGCTCTGGTTGAAGCGGGACGTGTCATGACGGCTCAAGACTTTCATTACCATGCCTGGCCCTACGACTTTCCAACGCGCCAGAAACCCAGACCTTACTATCCTTCCGAAGTCACCCAGTCCATCCGATACGAGAACTGCGATCACATTTTCGTCGATCGCATTCGCGCCGTCGGCGGTCGAAGCATCCACTGGAACGCCGTTTGTCTCCGATTTGCGCCGCAGGATTTCCGCGAGCGAAGCGAGCAGGGAATTGAGGAGGACTGGCCGCTGAGTTACGAGGAACTTGCGCCTTACTATGCCCACGTTGAAAAGATGATCGGCATCTGCGGCGAACGCAACAATCTGGAAATTCTTCCGGATGCTGTCTCCTATCTGCCGCCCATTCCGTTCCGCTGTTCGGAGGCGATCGTTCAGAAGGCTTGTGCCCGCATGGGCATCCCCATGATTCCGGTTCGCAAGGCCGTCCTGACTGTTCCCTACGATAACCGCCCTCCTTGCCATTACTGCGGCCACTGTATGGAAGGGTGCGATGTGGGCGCCATCTTCACGGTGCCCAATTCGATGATCCCCAAGGCACAGAAAACCGGCAATTTCACGCTTCTCGCGAACAGGCTTGCGCGCGAGATCAAGGTGGATCGCGAAGGCCGAGCGCACGCTGTTTCAGTCATCCATACCACCACGAAGCGCGAGGAAGAAGTCCGTGCCCGCATTTTCGCCGTATGTTGCGCGACCATTGAATCGGCACGCCTGCTGCTGAACTCCAAATCGCCTCAGCATCCCAACGGCCTTGCCAATTCCAGCGATCTTGTCGGGCGCTATCTGACCGGACATATCAACTCCATGACCTATGGTTATCTCAAAGACCTCGTGGGCACGCCGCCGGTTAACAACGACGGCGCGACGGATCATGCCTACATCCCGCGCTTCAATCTTAACCGTCAGAAGTGTGATTACGCCGGCGGCTACGGGTATCAGATGGAGTTCGGCGGCTTTATGTATCCCTATCACGCCCGGTACCTGAAGGGGTTTGGCGAATCTTTCAAGAAGCGCGTCCGATACCTTGAGCCGGGTTTCTACCAGATGGGAGGATACGGGAAAGTGCTGGCGCGGCCTGAAAACCGGGTCACGGTGGACCCTCATCAGGTTGATCCTTATGGGATTCCGATTCCGGTTATTCACTTTCGTTTCAGTGATAATGACCGCGCCCTGTGGAATGAAATGCGGGAAAAGGCAAAAGAAATCCTGGATGAAGCGCATTGCGAAGTGATCATCGATGCCAGTCCTGAGCCCACCGGCTTCGCCAGCCACGAAACCGGGACCTGCCGGATGGGTCATGATCCGCGCACGTCCGTGCTGAATGCCTATTGCCAGGCCCACGACGTCAAGAACCTTTTTGTGGTGGATGGAAGTTGCTTCACAACTTTCCCTGAAAAAAACCCGACGCTCACCATCATGGCGCTCGCCGTACGTGCAGCGCGATACATGACTGCTGAAGTCAAAAAGGGAGCTCTGTAACAGAAGTTCACTGAAAAGGTTTAGTGAAGCTACCCTCGGGCCTGAGTAAAACGAAGCAACCCACCGATAGGAGTTTGCACGTGAAAATCCGAATCCTAGGTGTGCCGCTTGATTTGGGCCAGGAGCGCCGCGGGGTGGATATGGGACCTTCCGCTTTGCGGGCCGCGGGTCTGAATGCGGCCATCAAGAGCCTGGGGCACAGTGTCGAAGACAGCGGCAATATCTTCGTGAAGAACCCTGAAGAGCAACACTTTGGTGATCGACGCGCCAAGTATCTCAACGAGATTTCCGAGACTTGCCGCGATGTGGCCCAGCGCATCTATCAAACTCTGAACGAAGGCCTTTTTCCGCTCACTTTGGGCGGCGATCATTCCATCGCGATCGGCACCATCGCGGGCGTTTCCAGGTTTCTTCGGGACCGCTCCCAGACGGCTGGCCTGATCTGGATTGACGCGCACGGCGATATGAACACTCCGGAAACCAGTCCCAGCGGCAACATCCATGGCATGCCTTTTGCTGCTTGCTTGGGCCTCGGGCCGGAACCTCTCACCGGCATCTGTGGATTCGCACCCAAGGTTGAGGCGGCCAAGTGTGTGTTGATCGGCGTTCGTGATCTGGATGCGCGCGAAAAACGCATTATCCAGAAATCCGGCGTTCACGTCTTGACCATGCGCGACATCGATGAGCAGGGGATGCGCGCCGTGATGGAGAAGAGCCTGGCACTCGCAACAGAAGGCACTGCCGGTTTTATCGCCTCGTTTGACATGGACGTGGTAGACCCCTCCGAGGCCCCCGGCGTCGGAACGCCGGTACGCGGCGGATTGACGTTTCGCGAAGCTCACCTGGCTATGGAAATGATCGCTGACAGCGGAAAGATGCTTTCCCTGGAACTGGTGGAGATCAATCCGATTATCGACATGATGAACAAGACGGCTATCCTTGGCGTCGGACTGATTATGTCAGCGCTCGGCAAGAAGATTCTTTAGCAGGTGTGCCGTCAGTGATTCCGGGCCCTTTTCGGTCTTTTTGGGGCGACAGCGAAAAGTCCTTGCGGCAGTAATGAGTGAAAAGCAACAACTGACGGGCAAAAGCAATCAGGACATCGGATTGAACCTTGCTCGTCACATGCCACCGATTTCTGATTTTTCTCGGCTCTGCGAAGTGACTGTGAGGATCGCTTTTTCGTCAGCAGACCGCAATCCTCTGGGGCAAATGGGTTTATGAAGAAACGACTTCGCGTCGGAATTCTATTTGGCGGGCGTTCCGGCGAACACGCAATCTCCCTCGAATCCGCGGCGTCAGTGATGCAGGCCATCGATCAAAAGAAGTATGAGATTGTGCCGATTGGCATCACTCCGGAAGGCCGTTGGGTGCTCGGGAGTTTGGATTTGAAAGCATTTCCTTCTCAGGCTCTGGCCGCCGTGATCAACACCGGGAACCCGGTTATTGCTTCGGCTGACCCGATGGGGCCGAAACTGATTCCATTGAACTCGCTTTCGCGAACAAAAACGAGTTCTGTTCCCCAACTGGATATTGTCTTCCCCGTGCTCCATGGCACATTTGGCGAGGACGGCACGGTACAAGGCTTGCTGGAATTGGCAGGAATACCCTACGTCGGCGCGGGCGTACTGGGCTCCGCTGTCGGCATGGACAAGGACGTCATGAAACGTCTTTTTCGGGATGCAGGGCTTCCTGTGGCGCCGTGGATCTTGGTACTTCGCAGGGAATGGGAGACAAAATCTTCCCGCGTGCGGAGATGCATTGGAAAGGAAATCGGTTATCCAGCCTTTGTCAAGCCCGCCAATCTGGGGTCTTCAGTCGGGATCAGCAAAGTCCATCGGGCTGGTGAACTGGATCTGGCCATGAATCGGGCGGCGAAATATGACCGGAAAATCTTGGTTGAAAAAGGAATCGATGCGCGCGAGATTGAATGTGCCGTACTGGGAAACGATCAGCCCGAGGCATCCGTTCCTGGGGAAATTATTCCTGCTAATGAATTCTATGATTACGACGCAAAGTATATCAGCGAGGGATCGCGGCTGATCATTCCCGCCCGGCTCAGTGCGCGCCAAACTCGCGAGGCGCGTGAACTCGCCATTCGCGCCTTCAAAGCCATCGACTGTTCAGGGATGGCGCGAGTGGATTTTCTTCTTGACCGCAAGACCGGCAAGCTCTTTGTAAACGAAATCAATACCATTCCCGGATTCACTTCCATCAGCATGTATCCAAAGTTGTGGGAAGCAAGCGGGCTTCCCTACCCGAAGCTCATCGACCGGCTGATTGAGCTAGCCTTGCAGCGTCACCGGGAGAAGTTAAAGACCCAATACCGGCTGTAGCCCTGTCCGGCCCTCACTTGGTGGATGTTTTCTAGCATCCGTTGCTACGACTTGATACCGATAATAATGGGCGAGTGCAGGCCAATTTCTGCTGTCTCGACTCGAATGAAACCCGCTTCTTTAAGCCACTGCTCATACTCACCCAGGGTATAGGTTCCACCCTCGTCAGTTTGCAGGAGCATGTTCAAAGCAAAAATAATGGGGAAAACCGGTCCCGTACGTTCTTCGTTCGGCACCATGTCGATGATCGCAACTCGTCCTCTGGGCCGCAGGGCGCGATAAAGGCGCTTAAATAAATCGCGGGAAGATTTCTCTCCTTCGGAATGGCAGATATTGCCAAGCAGCGCCAGATCAAACTGGTTTTCACCGAAATCAATCTGCTTCAGATCGCCGGGCAGAAAATCATAGCGATCCTCCACTCCGTGGCGCCGGAGATATTCTCGCGTCAGTTTGAGAACGTTTGGGAAGTCTTGCGCCGTAACGCGCGCGTCACGATCCGCCTCAGCCACCGCGATACCCCAGACTCCGGAACCACACGCGATGTCCACTGCGCGCAATCCTTGATGTGAGCTGCCTGCACCCAATGAGGCGGCCAAACGTCTGGCAGGCTCCCAATTGAGGATGTGAAGGCTGCGCACCAGGATGGGGAAAAACTCTTCGGCTGCCTGCTGCGGAGTGATGGTCCGCAGAGGCTTCCCAGTGCGGATCGCGTCCGTGAGGTGGGACCAAAATTCCCAGATCGCGTTGGTTTCCATAATAGCCCCCGCATAGTTCGGGCTGCTGCGAACCAGGAATTGAGAGGAAAGGGGCGTCAATTCATAGTGACCGTCATTCTTATTGACTAGCCGGAAGGCGGCAAGAGCATCCAGCAGCATCCGCGTCCCACGCTCGGAAGTGCCAGCGGCTTTGGCGATTTCCTGTGCGGTGGTATTTCCATTCGCAATATGAGAGAAGATACCGAGTTGGAGTGACGCGGATAGGACGCGCGTGGGCGCCATCGCAAACTGCATTTCCAGCAGGTAACCCACATGGGGCTCCTCAGGTTTTATTTGGCTCATTTCAGGCATACGATTCCCTCCAAAAGGTTGCACCCATTGAGATTGCCAAGGGGTTAGTGGTGTGAATGTGTCAGATTACCGAGCACCAGACAATTCAGACAAGTAAATAATTTGAAAGCTTGCCGCTGTTTTTTTCTAATGAATCAGCGCCCTGCGTTCTGGCGCTCCACCATCCACTGTGGATAGAGTGTAGGCGGGGCTGTCGTGGCGGAAAGCCTTCGGATCTGTTCGTCTGTCAACTTGACTTCCGTCATCCCCAGATTCTCAGCGAGTTGGGATACCTTCTTGGCACCAATGATCACCGAAGTGATCCCGGGCTGAGCCAGCACCCAGGCGAGAGCCACCTGGGCAATTGTCGCTCCGATTTCTCTAGCCACCTGATTCAGAACTTCAATCGCATCATAGCCACGCTCCTCGTCAATGGGAGGAAAATCGAATTTTGACCGCCGCGCATCCTCCGGCTTCGTCCCGTCACGGCGGAACTTGCCTGTAAGAAAACCCCCGGAGAGCGGCGACCACGGTAATACCGCCAACCCTTCCTCGCGGCACAAAGGTAGCAGCTCGTGCTCAAGATCACGACCGACCAGCGAATAATATGCCTGCAGGGAAACAAAGCGATGCCATCCGTTACCCGAAGCCAGATAAAGTGACTTGGCCAGGTGCCGGGCTGACCAGTTCGAGCAGCCCAGGTAAAGCACTTTGCCCTGGCGCACCAGATCATCCAACGCCCTTAAGGTTTCTTCCATCGGTGTGGCGACGTCCCACCCATGGACCTGATAGAGGTCGATGTAATCCACTTTCAGCCGCCGCAGGCTGGCGTCACAAGCGGTCAGAATGTGCTGGCGTGAGAGGCCCACATTGTTCACGTCGCCGGAGCCTTTCATCGCCGCCTCGCTCATCGGAGAGCGAACCTTGGTGGCTATCACCACGGCCTCGCGCCGTGCTCCGGCCTGTCTCAAAGCCTCTCCCAATAATTCCTCCGATTCTCCGTAGGAATAAACGTCCGCCGTGTCAAAGAAATTCACGCCAGCCTCCATCGCGCGGGCCACCATTTGATTTGCACCTTGCTGGTCCACCACACCGATATTGAAGAAGCGCGAGCCAAAGGTCATCGCCCCCAGGCAGATTTCAGAAACCTTCAGTCCTGTATTGCCAAGCTTCCGATACTTCATTCGCCTTTTCTCCTGTTTTGATTAGTGAATCGCTGAAAGGGCACGTCTAGCCGCCCTGCCGAGGTCGGTGTTCGGCACGGCCTCGGCTACCCGCTGGTATTGCTTTCGCGCTTCGGACAAGCGGTTCAGGCGGCGGTTAAGATCCGCCGCGGCAAGCTCTGATTGATAAACCGCTCTGGACTTATCCGAAAGATTTCCCGCCTCCTCATAGAGCCGTAAAGCCGTTTCGTAGTCGTTCAGGTGCTCATGAGCCTGGCCCGCGCGGTAAAGAATCATTGCGGCAGGAATGCGGGGAGATCCCTTCTCTCCGCGCACGAATTTTTCCACGGTGGCGTCGTAGAGCCGGGCGGCAGCGCGCCAGTCACCCTCTGCCTCGTCTATGCGGGCGAGCTCCACGGGGACCAGGAAATTTTCCGGAAACAGGCGTTCAAGCTCTTGCAGCAATGCGCGCGCCTCGGAGTATTTCTTCTCGCGCTCATAGAGGGCGACCAGCACGATCTTCGCATCCACGCGCGTATAGTGCCCCTCCTCGCTCGCCCTTTGCAATTCCTCGATTCCGCGTTTTCGGTTGCCATGGATGCCGGCGACCGCCGTCACGATTTTGACATACCAGGGTAGCGCGCCGACCGCATAGTCGGCGATACCGATCACCAGATAGGCGTCCGCATCATGCGGATTTAGCTTCAGAAGTTTCTGATTTAACTTGTAGGCCAACTTGCCTTCCCGGAGTGCCGCAAAATAGGAGCGCAGCAAAGCAAATTCATATTCGGTGCGCACGCTGTGCGTGACGCCCAGCCAATAGACCGCTTCGACATCCTTGGGATTTTCCTTCAGGCGATCGGTTTCAAGCTTGGTCGCCTGATCAAGCGCCAGATTCAGATTTTTCTCAAACCCGGCAGGGAGCGGCTGTCGGCGCTGGTGAAAGACCTCGCCCGTGTTTAAGTAAGCCTCACCGGAAAAAAGGCTCTCCCGAAGCATCTCCTGGTCCAGAATCGTCTCGGCCAGATAATTCCACGCGCGAAAATCCGAGGGATGCTTCCCAAGCCAGGAGCGCAACGCAGATTCCGCCTTTGTGTATTGGGCATTGTACATGGTATTGAGCACACTCGCCAAAGGGTCAGACTCTTCCGCAGGAAGGTTAAAGAGGAAGGGGGTTGCGGCCAGAACAGCCGGCGCCGTGAGCGAAAGAGCCGCCATCAGTGCTAAAAGAGGGTTCGCCTGAGAGGGAAAAAATCGCCTATTTTTGTCCACACTTCATTGTACGTTCTCTGCAGCCCAGGATGAATGAAAAGTGACGAGAAACGAGAAAGGATGGAATCTCCTTGACACCGCCCAACGCCTATGATCAAATTAACTATCCGGTTAGTTAATTTAATTCATTGAAAGAAACTGCAACCCAGAGCGATCTTCGATTGCAACGCGGCGCCAAGGCCCGCCGGGCTATCCTGCGCGCCGCGGAGCACGTCTTTGCCGACAAGGGGTTGGAGGGGGCGCGGACGGACGAAATCGCGCGAAGGGCCGGCGTCAATAAGGCGCTGCTCTATTACTATTTCAGGAGCAAGAACGACCTGTTCCAGGCGGTGGTCGAAGAAACGCTGGAAGAATCTCATCGTCGCATCATGGCTGTGCTCTCGGCGCAGGAACCGGAGACAGACATCCTTCTGCATTACCTCGAAGCGCTCTTCGAAGCTCTCGGCCAGCGTCCCAAATACCTGCCCCTCATTCACCGGCTCGCCCTGACCGACCCCCGGCTGATCGAACGCCTGATCAGGAGGTACTTTCTCCCGCGGACTCGCAAGCTGGCGGCTGTGATCCGCCGAGGAGTGCGCAAGGGCAAGCTTCGCCCCGTGGACAGCGTGCAAACGGCGATTTCGCTGGGCACGCTGGCCATCTCGTACTTCAGCTGGGGCTCAGCCCTGAAAACTTTTATGCACTTCGATCCTTTTCACCCGAAAAACTTAGAGAAACGGAAAGAAGAGGTCATCAACTTCGTTCGTTATGGTCTTTTCAGAAATCCGGAGGCATGATGACGCGCAAGGCCTTGATTGTCATTATCATCCTGGTGGCGATTGGCAGTGCTGTGGTTTATTTTGCCACCGCAAACCGTGCCCACGGCCTCGAGCTGACCGGAATTGTGTCAACCGACGAAGTGATCGTAAGTTCGCAGATCGCCGGCGAAATCACGCACCTTTATGTCAAAGAAGGCGACCCGGTGACCCAGAACGAGCTTCTGGCTGTGATTGATCCCCGGCAGTATGAGGCCGACCATAGTTACTATCTGCAAAGCGCGCGCAGTTATAACGCCCAGGTGGCCGCCGCGGAAGCGGCTCTGCGCTACCAGGAACTGCAAACTCGCGATCAGATCCGGCAGGCTGCCGCGTCGCTTGCGGCGGCCAAGGCCCAACGCGTCCAGGCGGCCGCGAATTTATTGAATGCGAAACAGAACTTCGATCGCACGCATCAGCTTTTTGAGCAGGGCGTGATCTCCGCGCAGGCGAATGACCAGGCGGAGACGACTCTGGAGGCAAGCCAGGCAGCGGAGGAAGCGGCGGAAAAGCAGGCCGCGGCGGCCCAGGCGGCACTGGCACTGGCGGAATCAAACGAGCAGCAAATCGTCATGCGCCGCAGGCAGCTCGAATCCAACCAGAGGCAGTGGGCAGCGGCTGCGGCCCAGGCGCGTAAAGCCAGTGTTCTGCTCAGTGACACGCAGATTTATTCGCCGGTGGATGGCATCGTGGATGTCCGCGCGGCATTGCAGGGCGAAGTGGTCAATCCCGGCCAAGCCATTGTGAGCCTGATTAATCCGGATGACCTCTGGGTCAGCGTCAACGTCCCTGAAACCTACATTGACCGGATTCGTCTGGGTGACCGACTGAAGGTGCGCTTCCCTTCCGGCATGGAAAAGGAAGGAACTGTCTTCTTCCGAGGCGTTGACGCGGATTACGCGACAGAGCGTGACGTGAGCCGCACCAAGCGAGACATCAAAACCTTTGAATTCCGTCTGCGTGTGGATAACAAGGATCGCCGCATCTGGCCCGGGCTTACGGCCTACGTCACGCTGCCCTGGAACCTGTTGCGCTAAATTCAACAGCCATGAACGACATTGAGGTTGAGAACATCACCAAGAAATTCGGCGACTTCACCGCTGTAGACGCCGTGAGCTTTACCGTAGCTCACGGCGAGATTTTCGGACTGCTTGGCCCGAACGGGGCGGGGAAATCCACACTGATTCGGATGATGACCACGCTGCTGACTCCAACCTCGGGCTCGGTGCGCGTCCATGGCTTTGACGTGGTGGAATCGCCGAACGAAGTGCGGAAATCCATCGGCGTGATTCCGCAGGCCATGACCTCAGACCTTACGCTGAGCGCGGAAGAGAACATGCTGATCTTCGCCCGCCTCTACGGTGTGCCCGGAGAAAAGCGCAGGCGCATCATCCGAGAACTTCTCGAAGCCGTGCAGCTTTCGGATTGGGCCCAAAAGCCAGTCCGGACATTTTCCGGCGGCATGAGGCGGCGGCTCGAGATTGCGCGCGGCCTGATTCACGAACCGAAGATCTTCTTCCTTGATGAACCGACAACGGGGCTCGATCCTGTCTCTCGCGTGGCCGTATGGGAGATGATTGATCGCCTGAAGCGAGAGCGCGACCTTACAGTGCTGGTCACGACGCACTATATGGATGAGGCGGATAAGCTGTGCAATCGCGTCGCCATCGTCGATCATGGGAAACTCGTGGCGCTTGATTCCCCCATGAAACTCAAGGCCTCCATCCCCGGCAAGAATACGCTGGAGGTAAGCTTTTCGCGCGTTCCGCCGGGATGGCTCGATACCTTGAAGAGATTGCCCGAGGTGGCAACGGTCACCCCCTCTGACAATGTCTTTCGCATTACCACGAACAACGGACCGTTGACGACCGTCAAACTTTTTGAAGCGGCCCGCGAAGCCCATGCGGATGTGGCGTCGCTTTCCGTTCAAAGTACGACGCTTGATGATGTGTTCGTCTATTACACCGGGCGCCAATTGCGTGATGCAGTGGATGAGCACGCTGTGTACGACATCAGTCACATCTATGGCCGTCGGTAAACAGGGATAGCCTGCGGGTTGAAGCGAGGGCGATGAATCGCATTTTGGCCATTATCGAACGCGACCTGCGAATGTTCAAACGCAGCCCGGCATTGATTTTTGCCTCGTTAATGCTTCCACTGGTGCAACTGGTCATCCTGGGCTACGCGTTTGGTGGCAACATCAAACATCTGAAAGTCGGAGTAGTCGATCAGGATCACGGGCTGGAAGCCATTAAGGTCCGTAGCAAACTCGACGCCATCGAAGCCACAGCTCAAACTTTCACAACTCAGCCGTACGACGATCTCCAGACTGCCCTGACGGACCTGCGAAATGGCCGACTGAACGGCGTCATTAACATTCCCCCCAACTTCACGCGCGATGTCCTGGCCCAGGCTGACCCACAGATTGGCCTGGCCGTGGACAATACCGACAATTTCACGGCCAGCACCCTGGAAGGCAGCCTGGCCAGTCTGGTGAACGACTACTACAGGAACGGCATCACGCCCCGAATGGCGCCGACGATTGTGCTCCAAACGGTGGAGCTTTACGGCTACACTCCTTACATCCAGTATTTCCTTCCCGCCGCCATCGCCCTTTCGATTTTCATCACCGCCATGATCGGCGGGGGCATCATGTACATTGACGATAAGGCACGCGGGGTGCATGAAGGCTATCTGGTGACGCCCATCAGCAAAACTGAACTCATCCTCGGCTTCACGTTGTCCGGAGCCATTAAAGGGGTTATGGCGGGAGTGATCCTGATGGTTTTTGGAACGCTGATTGCCGGCATCCCCGATCCCCTCAACCTTTGGCGTCTGGCGAAAATGTTCATGGTGATTGTGCCGACCTCCATCGCCTTCATCAGCATGATGTTCCTGATGATGGTGCGGACAGATGACCCGCTGGTTCCCAGGTCCATCTTTGGCGTGCTGAATACGTTGCTCTTCTTTCCGAGCGGCGCGATCTATCCCATCAATGCATTTCCCTCATGGATGCATTGGATTGCCATTGTCGATCCCTTCACCTACGCTATCCACGGATTCAAGGCTCTGCTCCTCAAAAATACTGGCTTCGCTGCCATCACCGGAGACCTCACGTTCCTGGTTGTCTTTTCATTGATCATGATGGTGTCAGCCACCGCACTCTTCCGGCGAACATTTTAACGCCAACCCATTCGCGGAGGCAGAAGGTGTGAAAGCGTGCCCTGACAGGTGGCATTCGATTCGCGTAACATGAGAAGGGGAAGGATTGAGAAAGCTCTGGTATGCTGTGGGGGCAGGAACGAGCCCTTAGGCAGAACCCACAGGAGAGCGGTCGGGAGCGCAACGATGCCAATGACCTTGATGGATGCAAAACCCCCAAAACCTAAAAGGGGCATCTTCAAATACATTCCTCTTCCTCTTTTCATCATCATCCTGGCGGCGATAGCCGGTTTTGTGACGTATAGTCTCTGGAACTACCCAGAGGAACGGGCCGTCTCTCGCTTCCTGACAACACTTGAGAAAGGTGATTATCGAAAAGCTTATCAACTCTGGAAACCGGCGCCTTCTTACCAGTTCAGTGACTTTATGCATGATTGGGGTCCGGAAGGCGATTATGGCAAGATCCGCAGCTTTGAAATTATTCACGCAGAATCCAAAGGCTCGACAACAGTTCTGGTGCTGGTCAAAATCAATCATGAGGAGCCGCCTCTTGGCCTCTTGGTGGATCGCAAGACCAAAGGGTTGGCCTACTCATTCTATTAGCGCTTCGGGTTAAGAATCCTTAGCTTTCAGTCTCTGGAGGGGGACCGTGAGAAATTTCGTCCTTTTTTTGTGCGTCGCGTTTTTGAGCGCAACCGCCACCCCGACACTTCTCGACGCTACGCCGGGTCGAAGGGCTTTTATCGGCAGTATCAGCGATAGTGCCTGCGGGCTGCATCACCTGATGAGCGGAACGCCCGCCAGACAATGCACGCTGCGATGCGTTCAGATGGGGGCTAAATTTGTGCTGGTCGATGAGGTTCGCCAGAGAGTCTATGCGCTCAGTGACCAGATCAAAGCAAAAGCCTATGCCGGCCAGAAAGTCAGGGTGATTGGAACCCTGAAAGGCAGCGGCATTGAGGTGGCCGCCATGACTCTGATCAAGCAGAAACCACACTGACAGGGGAGATTATGCACCGAAAACGCTCATGCACAGCGATGCTCATCGTGCTGGGAACAGCTTTCGTGACCAGCGTGGCGTATTCGCGCCAGGGGAAAGTCCGCAACTTATCCACCAGCAAGCTGTTGAGGATGCCTGTTCCTGGGCGTCCCCAAAAGACAAACAGCTTCCCCACAGCGCTTGCGCTCAGTCCGGATGGAAACTATCTTGCGATTCTGAACAACGGTTACGGGGTTGAGGAATCTCAGTACCGCGAGTCCATTGCCGTTCTCGACCTGCGCCACAACCGTTTGAGGGACTATCCTGATCCCAGGCTCGGCAAAGGCTCTCATCAGACCTATTTTCTGGGCCTCGCCTTCAGCGCCGATGGCCATAAGCTTTACGCCTCCATGGCTTCAAGAACTGACCCAACTGGCGATCAGGCGGGCGACACCGGAAACGGCATTGCCGTCTACCACTTCGAAAAGGGATCACTTTCGCCGGAAGGATTCCTGAAGATTCCGCTCCAACCCCTCCGTTCGGACCAGCAGCCCACGACGGTCTCCAAGGCGGTACCGGCCGGTCTGGCTGATCCCTACCCCGCCGGGATTGCAGTCATTCGCAGGAATCAGGCAAGTGCAGCGACATCCTCAACTGGCGGCGAGGGAGCTCCAAGCGGCGAGCAACTGTTAGTGGCCGACAATCTCTCGGATGACGCTTTATTGCTGGATGCCGCCGACGGGAAGATTCTGCACCGGTTTGATCTCAGCCGTGGTCCGCATGTTCCTTCAACGTTCCCTTACGGGGTGGTGGCGACGCGCGATGGCCATCTCGGATTTTGCAGCCTGTGGAACGCCTCAGCCGTCGCGGAATTGGACCTTTCGCAAGGCAAGGTCCTGCGTTGGATCACACTGTTCCAACCTCCCAATCCTGTCGCAGCCGGCTCTCATCCTTCCGCTCTACTGCTGAGCCCGGACGAAAAATACCTGTTTGTCACGCTCTCCAATGCCGATCGGGTCGCCGCCATCGACGTCACGAGCGGAAAACTTGTTGCAACGCTTTCGACTGAATTACCAGGCCAGAAATATGGCGGTTCATATCCAAATGCCTTGGCCATGACTCCGGATGGAAAAACATTGTTCGTGGGCGACGCGGCGGCAGACGCCGTCGCCGTCTATGATCTTTCTGCGATGAGGACGCAAAGCGAACATGATGAAGAGCCATTGAACTTAAAGCCACAAGGATTTCTTCCGACCGAATGGTATCCCACCGCACTGGCAGTGCGCAGAACGGATTTGTTGATTGCCACCGGCAAGGGTGAAGGAACCGGCCCCAATGCCCTGACAACCGCCGCCGAACGGACAGCGCAACATCGACCCTATCAATATATTGCCACGCTCATCCACGGTTCGATTGCCCGTGTGCGGATTCCTCAGGCTGAAAGACGCTTAGCCGCGCTCACTCGCGAAGTCGAAGCCGCCAACTTAATGAATCAGATACCTGAAAAATTCCATTTCGCTTCAGGACACAACCCCATCCGGCACGTGATTTACATCATCAAGGAGAATCGCACTTACGACCAGATCTTTGGTGACCTTAAGCCGGGCAATGGCGATCCCGCCATCACCATGTACGGCTGGGATATCACGCCCAATGAACATAAACTCGCCTTACAATTCGGGGTGCTCGATAACTTCTATGTGAGCGGCGAAGTTTCCGGTAACGGGCATGTCTGGTCGATGGCTGCGATTGACAGCGATTATACCGAAAAAACCTGGGAGATTGCTTATCGGAGTTCGGAACGCACCTATGATTACGAGGGCGAAGTGCTCAATTCATTTCCTCTGGCTGAAGGAATTCCGGACGTGGATGAGCCCGGCACGGGCTACATCTGGGCCAATGTGGCGCGCCACCGGTTGACGCATCGAAATTACGGAGAATTCATCGCCACTCATTGGTGCGATCAGGGCCAGCGGCGTTCGACATCGCCTCTTGAAGGCACTCCGTTGCCGGCGGGCGAAGCTTGTCCGAAGGCTTTCGTCAACCCGGGTGAGCCTTTGCCTTCCAACGTCGGTGATCCTCCAGGTTCAGCGAGCCCCTGGCCGTGGCCTGTGCCGATGATCGCGCGCGATCAGGCCACCATGCCGCAGCTAGTAGGCCATTTCGACCCCCGCTACGCGGACTTCCGGCTGGATTATCCTGACCAGTTGCGGGTCGATGAGTTCCTGAACGAGTTCCGTAAGTTTGTTCAGGCGCGTGAGGTGGGCCAGGGGGCTGAACTCCCGCAGTTTATTATTTTGCGCCTGCCTGACGATCACACGGCCGGAACCCGTCCCGGCTGGCCCAAACCTGAAGCGTCCGTGGCCGACAATGACCTCGCTGTGGGGCGCGTCGTCGATGCTGTTTCGCACAGCCCTTATTGGAACGACACAGCCATCTTCATTTTGGAAGATGATGCGCAAGACGGTCCTGACCATGTGGATGCGCACCGCAGCACAGCTCTGGTGATCAGCAAATATTCGCCAGGCTCACTCCATCATCCCTACGTCGATTCCCGTTTTTATACCACCGTCAGCATGGTGCACACGATGGAGGCGTTGCTTGACCTCCCGCCGATGAACAATAACGATGCGCAAGCGCCTGTCATGACCGAACTCTTTTCCGGGGCAGGCGATCAAACACCGTTCAAAGCCGATTACCGCAATCGCGACAATCACTTGATCTATGAACAGAACCCCCCACAGGCTCCCGGCGCAAAAGAATCCATGCAGATGGATTTCACGCACGCCGATTCGGTGAATTCTGCAGAACTGAATGCCATTCTTTGGCGGGAACGAAAAGGCTCCAAACCAATGCCTGCGCCGCGGCACACCATTTTCCTCCCCGACGCTGACGACTGAAGGCGGCTCCTTCTTTTTATGACGGGCGCCGTGTGAATCCACAAATCATGGTTTTCTGAAATCTGAAATTGGAATTTGGCTTGGATCAGTACCTTGCCATGCTAGCGCTTTCTGGGGTCGGCCTCGCTTAAAGGCATGGGCATCTATTGCTTCACTACGAAGAAGACAGAGGGAACAAAGGTCTACCTCCGTGAGCTCTGTTTCCGCTGTGGTAAATCTGGGCTGTAGATCGCTACCATAAAACGAAAGCCTGCGATCAAAAGTATCCGCCCGGCATGGACACGCCTAATTTTCTGAGCATCCCAAGTGGTTGAAATTCATCAGAAAGTGGTGGATATCAGCCAGGGACTAAGGTGAGGGCAATTGACACCACAGGCTAATTCCCGATTTTGCAATGAGATATTACGCTTCTAGAAGATTGGCAAGATGCATGCTGTGAGCACTCGAAGGTAACTTTATTATGGGAAAGGTTCTGATGAAGATGCCGGTCAAGTCAATTCGCAGAACGACGCTTTGTGCTTTGATCTTCCTGGCCGTCGTAAGCCTGACCATCGGACAGGAATCGCGGACAGACGCTCCCCTTCCGGATCCTTCGCCCCAGCAGAACGCCGCGTCTGCTCCGGGGTGGCATCGCTTCAATGGTCCACCGGCCCAGCAGGGCTCTGCTCCTCCAAATTCCACCGTACCGTCCGGCGCTGCGAATTCTCTGAGTTCTTCATCGGGCCAAAACCAACCGGTTGATCCCCCTGCCAGCCAGGAAAGCCGAATGATTCCAGAGCGTTTGACGATCAGGCCCGGAACCTTTATTACCGTCCGTATCGACCAATACTTGTCCTCCGATAAGAATCAGGCTGGGGATGGCTTTTCGGGAACACTGGTGCAGCCTGTCGTCGTGGACGGCATTGTGGTGGCGCAACGCGGCGAGACCGTCGGAGGGCGAGTTGCCGAGGCGCAGAAAGCGGGACGCATCAAAGGCGTCTCGCGCCTGGCGCTGGAGTTAACTGAACTCACCCTGGTGGACGGCCAGCAAGTGACAATTGTGACGCAGTTGGCGAGCGGCAAAGGCCCCACGTCAGTTGGCCGGGATGCAACAGCTATTGGTGGGACCTCGGCGGTGGGAGCAGCCATCGGCGCAGCGGCGGAAGGAGGCGCCGGTGCCGCCATCGGTGCGGGTGCAGGGGCCGTGGCGGCTACGGTGGGCGTGCTGCTCACGCGGGGTCGCCCGACGGTGATCTACCCCGAGACAGTGCTTACCTTCCAGACCGCAGCGGCTGTGACCATCTTTACGGACCGCGCTCCTCAGGCCTTCCATTACGTCCAGCCCAGCGATTACCAGCAGCCTGCTCATTCCGCGCCTCCCCGGTTGACTCCTGCAAACGGCTGCGCTGGATATGGCTGTCCACCACCCCCACCCCTTCCCCCTCCCCCTTACTACTATTGGCCGCCCTATCCACCTTACTTCTATCCCTATTTCGGCCCAGTATTTTATCCGTTCTACGGACCCAGCTTCACATTCTTTTATGTGCCAAGGTTCTATGGGGGCTTTCACGGCGGTTTTCATGGCGGATTCGGCCATCGCCGCTGACCTTACAGGGCTAATTTTTTCCGGGGAAGGAAAATGAAGGAAAGAGCGGCGCCAGCAAGGAAGGCCAGGCTGAGCAGCGCGAAGGGATAAACAAACCCACCGGTGCGCTGATTGAAATAGCCCACAGCCAGGGGACCGAAGAAGCCGCCAAGATTGCCTAGAGCATTGATCAACCCCATAGCAGAGCCCGCCACGGTCTCAGGCAACGTTTCAGTTGGGATCGCCCAAAAGGGGCCGAGCATGCCGTAAGTGCCTGCGCCAACCAGTGCGATCAGGACAAACGAGAGCACAGGCGTGGAACTGCTGCTCAGCACGCTGGCCATCAGCAGAACGCCGCCCCAGGCCAGGCCAAATGCGATATGGCCCCGACGTTCGCGATACTTGTCTGAGCGCCTGGAAATCAGCACCATCCCGATAGCCGTAATGACGTAGGGCACAGCAAACAGAAGTCCCACTCGGACGTTGCTGATCTTTCGCGTATGCTCAATCGCGCTGGGGAGCCAGAAAAGATATCCGTAGTTGCCGCAATTCACCAGAAAGTAGATCACCACCATCAATAGAACCTCAGGGCGCAGGAGCGAGCGCAAATAAGGTTCATGAGCTACGGGGCGAAGATCGGCTTTTTCCCGAGCCAGCGTCTGTTCCAGGAAATCGCATTCCTCCGCCGAAATCCACGGAGCCTGGCGAGGATGATCATCGATCGCCAGCCACCAGATCAGGAGCCAGACAATGGGAAACGCCCCTTCCACCACCAGCAGCACCCGCCAATTCCATCGGCCCAGGATCCAGCCTGAAAGCGGGGAGGAAAGCACCACAGCAACAGGCAGGCAGAGCATCCAATAGGCATTGGCGCGAGCGCGCTCGCGGCTGGGAAACCAGTGGGAAAGCAGCACCAGCACCGCCGGCCACACGCCACCTTCCGCCACTCCCAGCAAAAGCCGCATCCACCAGAAGCCCTCTCCGGTGTGCACAAAGGCCGTGAAGACCGAGCACAAGCCCCAGGCCACGAGCAGGATGCTCACAAATCGCTTGGCGCTCCAATGTTCGGCAAGATAACCTCCGGGAATTTGTAGAACCAGATAGCCCCAGAAGAAGACGCCGGTGGCGTTGCCTGCCTCCGTCGGCGTTAAATGCAGGTCGCGCACCATGCTCGGCAGAGCCAGCGAGATGTTGGTGCGGTCGATGAACGCGATGGTGTACATGATGAACGCCACCGAGATCACACGAAACCAGCGCTGTTCAGGCATAGATTTGTCCAGGCCGGAAAAAGTAATCGGTTGCCGCAGAGCTCTTGTAGCCAGTCATTCCGAAAAGTCAGAAAAGCAGTGAAGAGCGACGAGTGGCGAGCAAAAACGTCTACCGAAGATTCTGATGGCTATGAACCGCCCCGTGTCACCCCCTACTGCCTTCGGGATTCTTCGCAATTGTTCAGAATGATCTGCAGAGCGTTTCGTTCTCACACCTCAGGAGTGAAGGAGCTTCCTGATTCTCTGATTAAGCGCCTCGTTCAGGGCATCAAACCTGGCTTGCGTTTCAACTGAAAATTTCCCGGTCGCTTCCCCCTTTTCGGCAGGCATTCTCAGGCGCTCCCAGAGGTCTTCAACCACCAGAGCCGCAATCATATGGATGGCGTCTTTCTCTGATTTGCCACTTTTCCGCAATTCTCTGATGACCTCCCCATCGGGAAGCGAATCATCGCTTGCGCGCCGGAACATCACGGCGTCAATCTTCAGGTGAAGAAACCAGTTCACTCCCTGCACCGCCTCCGCGCGGTCGTAGTCTTCCTGCTCCCAGTCTTCCAGCTCAGGATGCAGCGTTCTCGCTTTTTCCTGCGCTTCATCCTCGGAAATCATCTTCGACCTTTCTTTTTAAACGGTGACTTTGAAAACATAAGCGTAATCGCCAGGTTTCCTCGCGGGCGTCTGGATGACAAGCGCATCGGGCATCTGACGCCACTTCAGGCTTTCGTTGCTACCCAGCAGGGTCACTTCAGAAATTTTTCCCGGTGATGAGGATGAACCTAAACCTAATGATTTGATCCTCGCCTCGCGCTCAGGCCAGCCGAGGAGAATCGCATAGATCGTGCGACCCTTTTGCGTGAATCGAACATCTTCAGAAGTAAAGGTCACGCCGCGCTTTTCGCCAAAAGAACCAGCTCCCAGGCGGTGGGGCCCCTCGCCATATACCTTCCAGGGGCGAGTGCCGAAAATCGCTTCGCCGTTTATATCCATCCAGCGGCCAAGACTTCTAAAAAGCGTAATCGCATCATCGGGGATGGTTCCGTCGGGCTTGGGGCCTACGTTCAGCAGCAGGTTGCCGTTCTTGCTGACAATGTCGATGAATTCATGAAGAATCTGGTCAGGGGTCTTGTAACTATCATTCTCGATATAGCCCCACGATTTCCAACTGACGGATGTATCCGTTTGCCAGGGAAGCTCGCGGATATCACCCACGAGGCCTCGTTCAATATCCAGAACAGCGGCATGTTCAGGATAGGCCTTGAGCTTGTAGTTCAGTACGACTTCTTTTCCCCAATGATCGGAAGCATTGTAGAAATAAGCCAGAAACTGGCGGCGATAAGGCTCGAACTCTGGCGCTCCCATCGCCCAGTCAAAATAGAAAAGGTCGGGACGATAAAGATCAACCATCTCCACGCAACGTGAATACCAATCTTCCAGGAAGCCCTGCGAAGCAGTCTGCCGCAGCTCACCATGCTCGTTGCTGACCAGCGGCGTGGGCGCATGAATTTTTCCATAAAGGCCGGAATACCGCGGATTATCTGTATCAAAGTCCTTCTCAAACGTGTAATAGGACCAATTAAAGCCGCGGTGCGACGAGATACCGAGCTTCAATCCCTGATTGCGCACCTCACGAGCCAGTTCGCCCACCACGTCGCGATGCGGCCCCATTCGGACGGCCGTCCACTCGGTCAAGTGTGAGTCGTACATCGGAAACCCGTCATGGTGCTCACCGACAGGCACGATATATTTAGCTCCGGCTCGTTTAAACAGGTCCACCCATTCATCAGGCTTCCAACGCTCCGCGCGGAAAAGGGGGATAAAATCCTTGTACCCGAACATCGACTGTGGTCCCCAATGCTCGCGATGCCACTCGAACACAGGGCTTTCCCTGCGATACATCAGCCGGGGATACCATTCGTTGGCGTGAGCTGGGACTGAGTAAACACCCCAGTGAAGGAAGATGCCGAACTTCGCATTGCGATACCACTCAGGAACTTGGTAACTCGAAAGTGAATCCCAGGTGGGCTGGAATTTGCCGGGAAACGGCGACGTCAGGCTTCGGGCAAAACGGGTAGCAAACGGCCAGGCAACCAAAGAACCCCCAGCCACCGAAATGTTCTTGAGGAACCATCTTCGTGAATGAGCGCGTCTCATCATCTTCTCCTGTAGGGGCGGAACGAAACCGATTGATTCTATGGCGAAGAGGCTTTCGGGTCAATTGCGTTTTCTGATTCCATAGGATTGTTGACGCCACGTTGCTCACACAATATATTCTTCATCACTGATATTTCCCACGAATTGAACGCTGGAAAGGAGGGATCAGCATGAAGACATCAGCGTTACTTCTTGCTGCCAGCGTGCTTATAGCAGGACGACAACTGCTCGGCTGCTCGGCGGCGTATTATGTTTAGTCGTATCCTTTTCCATGCGGAGGCATTCATCGATGTCCACGAATGTAGGGACGTGCAGTTTAACTCTCTCTGTAACACATGCAATGGCTGTGATTACGTATGCTGTGGAAACTTCTATTGCGGTGCCTGCAATCAGGGAAGTTGTATCGTCCGCCCTTCCACTCCGCGGTTGCAGAATGGTTTTACATTGATGGTCGAATCGAGTACGGGGTGTGAGAGCCGCGCAAGGGGAATTTCCACACCCTATACCATTGAGTGGTATTCGCTCTATGATGCGCAGACGGGAGACCACCTTATCGACTATAAGCCGTCTCCAGGGCTTAAAGGGGCCTTCGTATGGTCTACTTGCAATGATTTCATTTTCCTCGGTATGCGAGAGCGAAAACTGGTGCTGATCCACGCGAAGCCCCGATAGCAGCCACACAGTAATTCAATAAGAATTGAGGCCTCACAATAGACCCATTCGCTCGAAAGCTCCCGGGCAGGGCACTCTTGAGTTCTTCTCTTGGCTTCTTCCACTCACCTCGGCCTGACGCAAGCACTTTAGGCCGGAGCCAATACTCGCCTTTACTGCGAATTGAAAATAGGAGGAGCTATAGCCTTAACCGAAGTTTTCCTTCCCAAGATTCACCATTTTGGAATAGCCTATTCGCTTGCCGTTTGCGGCGCATAAGGGCTCTCCGAATTCGGGGCGCAATTCACGTCTTGAGCGAATGGAGAGATCTGAAATCTGAAATTTCAAATTTAAGGTTGAGGACTGAGCGAGTGAAGGAAGACGAATTCATACGGCTGGATGGGCTGGAAATGGCAGACCTTATCCGGCGCAAAGAAGTAAAACCAATCGAACTGGTGGAAGCCGCCATCCATCAGATTGAGCGCTTGAATCCGAGGCTGAACGCGGTGGTGCTGCCACTTTACGACCAGGCTCGATCCCAAGCCCGCGAAGAGGACAAGATCCCCGCTGGACCTTTTCGAGGCGTACCCTATCTGATCAAGGACATTCTTGCAGCCTATGCGGGCGCGCCGCTCACTTCGGGCTGCGCCTTTCTTCGCAACTATATTCCAAACCAGGACAGCGAGTTGATTTGCAGGCTGAAACGCGCCGGCCTGATCATTGTTGGGAAAACCAATACGCCGGAATTGGGCCTGCTGGCCACCACGGAGCCGCGGCTTTTCGGGCCCACGCGGAATCCGTGGAATACGACGCGCACCGCGGGAGGTTCAAGCGGCGGTGCCTGTGCTGCGGTGGCAGCCGGCATGGTTCCGATGGCACATGCGAATGACGGCGGAGGGTCTATTCGCATCCCCGCTTCGTGTTGTGGCGTCTTTGGGCTGAAGCCCACGCGGGCGCGCATCACACTGGCGCCCGACCTGGGAGAAATCATGGGAGGGTTGGTGGTGGAACATGCGGTCACGCGCTCAGTGCGAGACAGCGCAGCGTTGCTGGATGCAACTGCGGGCCCGGCTCCGGGCGACCCTTACTGGGCTCCACCGCCAGCGCGTTCTTACCTCGATGAAGTAAAGACCGAGCCGGGCAAACTGCACATTGCACTTATCAAAATCCCTGTTACGGGCACGCCCGTTCACCCCGACTGCCTTCAGGCGGTGGAGGATGCCGCCAGGCTTTGTACAAGTCTCGGACACATAGTGGTGGAGGACTCGCCTGCATTGAACGGCGAGCTTTTTGCCCAAACCTTTATGGTGGTGTGGGCAGCGGGATGCGCGGCCACCATCGAGGGATGGGCTCAAATTCTCAAGCGCGTCCCTGATGAAAGCGATTTTGAACCCCTTACGTGGCATCTATACCAGACCGGAAAGCAGATTTCGGCGAGCCATTATCTTTTGGCGCAAAACACCCTTCAGGCTTTCGCCCGGGAAGTGGGGCGGTTTATGCAGCGTCATGATGTCGTTTTGACTCCGACGCTTGCCGAGCCTCCCTTGCCTTTAGGCTCATTTGACTCCCCGCCCTTAAACCCTTTTGAAGTCCAGCAGCGTTTGGCAACTTTTGTCCCCTTCTGCCCGCTCGCCAACGTGACAGGCCAGCCTGCAATGTCTGTGCCACTTTATTGGAACGGAGAGGGCCTTCCCATCGGGACGCAATTTATCGGCCGCTATGGCGATGAAGCCACCCTCTTCCGCCTTGCCGCTCAATTAGAGGCCGCAAGGCCCTGGCGAGATAAAAGACCTCCGCTCGCTGCATAATCGGGGGATAAGGCAACGAGTGAAAGACAAGAAATTGTGGTAGCATTCATGCCATGAAAAAACGATGCGCCCTCTGGATTTTTCTCGTTCTGACAGCCTCATGCGCCCTGGCCGCAAGCCCGAAGCCTCTGAGGATTTACTTCATCGATGTGGAAGGTGGCCAATCCACACTGTTCGTTTCGCCTTCCGGCCAATCGATGCTGGTGGATACCGGCTGGCCGGACCACAACGGCCGTGATGCGCAACGCATTCTGGCTGCGGCACGCGATGCCGGAATCAAGCAAATGGATTACCTTGTGATTACACACTTTCATGAAGACCACGTCGGCGGGGTACCGCAGCTTGCGGCATTGATCCCGATTCTAAATTTTGTGGACCATGGAAGCACGGTGGAAACTGACCCGCACGGTGAGGCTCTCTACGAAGCCTACCGGAAAGTGCGTTCAAAGGGGCATCACATTCTGGCCCAGCCTGGAATGGAGATCCCGATCACCGGAATGAAAGTGGAGATTCTGAGCGCGGCAGGCAACGTCATCGACCAACCGGTTCCAGGCGGAGGCGAGCGCAATCCCTACTGCCCGGCAGAGAGCCAGCTCAGGCCCGGAGTTGATACTTCGGAAAACGCGCAATCCGTGGGCTTGCTGATTACGCTCGGAAAGTTCCGAATGATCGATCTGGGAGACCTGACCTGGAGAAAAGAATACGCTTTGGTTTGCCCGGTCAATCGGGTTGGCCGCGTGGCACTCTACCTTACCACCCACCACGGATTGAATATCTCCGGTGAAGATTATATCGTCGATGCACTTCATCCCATGGTGGCTATTGCAAATAACGGCGCCAATAAGGGAGGCACTCCTGAAGCGTTCACTGTCATACATCACTCACCGGGCCTCAAGGGGTTTTGGGAACTTCATGATTCCCTCGCCGCCGGAAAGCTGAATGCGCCACCAACCTATATCGCTAACCCAAATGTGGACCAGGATCGTGGTCATTGGATTGAGGTGGTAGCATATCCGAATGGGAGCTTTACGGTCACGAACAGCCGCAACGGCAGGAGCGAAACTTATCATCCCCCAGCGTAAGCCCATGCCAGACCCCAAGCCTTGAATCCTTGACGCTTTCAGGCACCCAAGCGTTTAATAACTTATGAAGGGTTTGCAGGGGGCATTCAGCCTTGGATTGCGGCGAATTGCCTCCGCATTGTTTCTACAAAGCAACGCTTTCCAAAGGCTGAAGAGTCTGGAATCCTGATGATTGATATCCACTGCCATCCTCTGCCCGAGGTCGATGACGGGGCCAAATCCTTTGAGATTGCGGTGGAAATGCTGAGAATGGCAGCCGAGGATGGCATTACGCATGTCGTCGCCACTCCTCATAGCAATTTCCGGTATGCTTTTGATCTCGAAGAGAATAAGAAGGCAGCGGCAAAACTTCAGGCCGCCGTTGGCGATACACCCCAAATCCTGTTGGGATGCGACATGCACCTCTCTTATGACAACATCCGCCGTCTCATTGAGGATCACGCCCCGTTTACCATTAATGGAACCCAGTACGTCTTGGTGGAATTCGCCGAGCATTTCATTCCCGAGCAGATGGATAAGGTCTTCTACGAGGTTCAGGTTGCGGGCTTCACCCCAATCCTGACGCATCCGGAGCGGAACGCCGTCTGCCGCCGGAAGGTTCAAAATATCTACAACTGGGTTACCCGAGGATGTCTGGTGCAGGTCACGGCGCAATCCTACACCGGGGGATTCGGTTCGGAGGCGCTTCGCTCCGTCGAGCAGTTGCTGGATTTAAACCTGATCCAGATTGTCGCTTCAGACGCACACGATACCCGGCATCGCCCTCCCCTCCTTTCCCCAGCCTACGAAAAAATGGCCTCGGAACGGGGAAAACAACTCGCGGAGCAGCTTTTTACGAAGAACCCCGAGGCAGTCATTCAAGGGAAACCTCTGCCGCCAGGACCTCTTCCCATTTCTCCGGATGCGAAGGCAAGGAAGCGGAAGTGGTGGTCCATTTTCAGGCGATGATGTTCTGTGTCAGCTTCGCGGTGCATGAGGGCTGGGCAACCATAAAATCCGATGTTTGCAAGGAAAGTCACGGTTGAGGTCATCGAGCCGGATGGACCCAGGCTATGCCCCATTGCCTGGTTGGACAGTTTTTGCATGCGGAGTTTCACAGGCCGAAGCGCCTTTGACGAAACTCTGCCTGTTGCCGACGGGCAATTAGAAACCGGATTCCAGGTAGACTTGGACGCCTTGCGGGCCGATATGGAAGACTGGATGACGAGAAAGTTTGGAGAGGGGAAGGTGGTGTCTCTTCGGTTATCTGTAAAGTAACGGCTCGAAAGGCCGCCATATCGATCTTTCCTTGCAATTTTTCTCTGGACGTGCGCTCGACCGCGTTTTTATGGGCTTTTTTTAGCGTTTTTACAAGAAATCCCTTGACACCGCCGAGCTTATTACATAAAGTGTCACCTAATCGTGATGTGATGGTCTCACAAATCTTAACTTCAAGAGAGGAGCTTCAATGGCGAAGGTGATGACGAAGTCTCAGGTGGTGGCGCACCTGGCAGAGAAAGCGGGTGTCCAGAAAAAATTAGTCAACAGCATTCTGGAAGAAATGGTGAACCTGGCTACCAAAGAATGCAAGAGCAATGGGCAGTTTGTGGTTCCTGGGCTTGGGAAGGCGGTGAAAGCCAACCGCAAGGCGCGCATGGGGCGTAACCCTCAAACAGGTGAAGCCATTAAGATTCCCGCCAAAACAGTCGTCAAGTTTCGACTGGCAAAGTCCTTTAAAGATGCAGTGGTTCCACCTAAAAAGAAATAGTCCTTAACGAGCGGCGGGCAAAGTGATGCCCGCCGCATCCTTCACAACAGAACTTCCGCACGGGGAGGAGCTCAATACGTAGACTCCCCTCAAGGGCTGCTTCCCTCATGAGCTGAAACGTCGCGCTGCACTGACCTTCCGGTAATGTTCAGAAGCACCGACCGGTCCGCGTGCTGGGGCGGATTTTACCAAGCCCAAGTCGGGTGAGGGAAATCGGGAGGGTCCGGGTCAAGGGGTCGGCGCATAGGCTGGATCTTGATCGATGAAAATGCGTCGCCAGATTTCAAGATTCATCAATCGCCAGATGCGCTCGTAGTGATCGCGTGCCTCCGCGCGGTGTTCGGCGAGCAGTTTTCGCAAAGCCTCAGGCTTGAAGAGCCCCCATTCGAGGCTTCGCGGCTCCAGCAGTAGTTTTTCCACAGCATCCAGTTGCGATCCCGTCAGCCATCCCCGCAGCGGTGTGGGGAATCCCATCTTTTTGCGGTAAATAATGGACGGCGGCAGCAGCCCCTTGGCAGCCTCTTTGAGAATAAACTTCCCAGCCAGCTTGCGAGTGGAATAGGATGCGGGGATACGCGCTGTAAATTCCACCAGAACATGATCGAGAAACGGCACGCGGCTTTCGATGGAAGCGGCCATGCTCATGTTGTCCTGCTTCATGAGCAGCTCAACAAGATAGGTTTTTATATCCGTATATAGCAGTCGATGGAGCAGATCACCGGACGACTGATCCCAATATTCCAGCGAATTGCGATAAGCCGCGCCGGGCGCAAGCCCCAGCCCATCCGTCAACAATTCCTGCTGAGCCTGGTCGGTAAAGGCCGAGTAAAAATTGTCAAAGTAGAATGAAGGCCACGATGAGCCGTCGCGAGCCAGAAAGGTGTGCCGCAGGCGCCGCTGAAGGGCCAGCGGCAGCCATGGAGCCTCGTCAAGACGATGGCGGATGATGCTGCGCATGCCCGCCGGCATCAGACCGCGATAGATGCGGTCGAGCCGCGCATTCCATAACGTCCAGGCATATCGGGTGTATCCTGCCAGCGTTTCATCGCTCCCTTCCCCGGTTAACACTACCTTGACGCGCTCTCGCGCCAGCCTGGCGACAAAATAGAGCGATACGCTTGAAGGCCAGACGATAGGCTCATCCTCATGCCAGATGAGCCTGGGCAGTGCCTCCATGAAGTCAGCCCAACTAATGCGTACCTCATGGTGCACGGAACCGAGATAGTCAGCCACGGTTTGGGCAAAAGGAAGCTCGCTGTAAGCCGCCTCAGCGTAACCTACCGAAAAAGTCTCAATAGGCGAATGACGCAGCCGGGTGGTCAGCGCGGCGACGACGCTGGAATCAAGCCCTCCGCTCAGAAAGACCCCGAGCGGCACATCGCTCATTAAGTGGCTGGATACTGCCTCCTCCAGCATCTGGCGATAGCTTTCAACGTAGTATTTGCGCGGCTTATGATCTTCCTCGGGCGGGGCGGACAGGTCCCAGTAGCGTTCCAAGTAAGTCTGGCCTGTCTCATTTAACTCCAGCGTGTGACCCGGCATCAGTTTGCGAATGCCGCGGAAAAACGTCTCCTCGTTGGCGATATAGCCGAAGGCTAAATACTCGGGCAAAACGGAGCGGTTAAACTCCGCTTTCAAAGCAGGATGCGCCAGCAGGGCCTTGATTTCAGAGCCAAACAGGAACCGTTCCGGACTGAGATGATAGTAAAATGGCTTAATCCCCAATCGGTCGCGGGCGCAGAAGAGACGCCGCGAGCGTGCATCCCAGATTGCAAAGGCAAACATCCCGCGCAGGTGCTGGACACAATTGCGGCCATATTCTTCATAGAGATGCAGGATGGTTTCGGTATCGCTGCGACTCCGGTAACGATGGCCGCGAGCTTCGAGGTGGGGCCGCAATTCCTGGTGATTGTAAATCTCGCCGTTGAAAACAATCCACACTGTCCCGTCTTCATTGCACATGGGCTGGTGGCCGGTGGCAAGGTCAATGATGCTCAGGCGGCGCATCGCCAGACCAATGTTTTCCGCCACATAAAAACCATCGTCATCCGGGCCTCGATGCACAATCCGGCGATTCATCGCTTCAAGCACATTGCGATCCACCGCCCGGGAACGATCAAAATTGAATACGCCGCAAATTCCGCACATCGATATGTAAGTGATCAAGACCACAACAGGTTTTCACGTCGGCACTCGATCACGGCTTCCGGGTCTGAGCAAGCAACCTCCTGCACTGAACCGCGCAGCGTCAATTCACAGTACTCCACGGACCGATCGCAGTTCATCACGGGTCGCCCGTTAATTTCCAGAAAACTTCCACCACAGATGACAAGGTGCAATCTACTTTTGATTTTTTCGGTTCCGAGATAGAGGAATCGCGCATCGCTCTTCCATGGTGACAGTTCCCAGGAACCCTCATTTTCCGAGAACACGAAGAAATGTTCGCCCACCGCGCTTTCATACTGGTAGCCCTTGACTCCGGAGTCCGCCTCTTGCAGTTGAGCAAAACGTCCGGATTGCGTGGCAGTGCCTTCAACGGGCTGAATCATCACGGCCAACTCGGCGGGCAGCGCACTGCGGGTTGCAAAATAAACCATGGGCGTCGGTTGCTCGACGCCATAAACAGGCGAATAGCGACTTCGTCGCACCTCTTGAGACCAACAACCGTGCCCTGCCGCCGCCATAATGGAAACGCCGCGCGTTTCGGCGGCAACTCCATCGCGTCCTGAGGCAGGCAGCATGGTAAATCCTGGAGGGGTATAAGATGGAACGAGACGGGGAGCAAAATGCCAGAAGATTTCGAGCAGATGTTCGCCTATGCCCTCGGCCACATCGCGCACCAGCCAGAAGGATGGCTTCAGATGAAAAATCCAGCGCCGGTGCAGGACCGGCTCAGGAAGGCGGCGGTAGCCATCGTGATGGGCTACCAGGAGGTCAAAATCCTTCGTAGTTACCCAGCAGTCCACTTGCACTCGCGGCAACGACTGCCATGCAAAAGGTCCTGTCGGCTCCGCCTGGCTGCGCCTGTCGACTTGCAGCGTATTATGAGCCGCTGTTCCGCGAAAGGCATCACGTTCCGAGCCGGCGGAAATATACCGATAAGTTCCTGCATCCACCAGAAATTCTTCGCCATCGATGGAAAGTTGAACGCTCAACGCATCGGCATGTCCGTGACCTGCATTGCCTGTGCCCTGTGGACCTGCATCCACCACCAATTGTTGGACCGTAACCGCACGGGGGATCTTTCCCTGGCAGGTATGTGACAGATTTTTTGCGTCCGAAAGCCTCCGCGCTGGCTGGCAATTTGCCAGAACGTAGAAGCCGCTTGCAGGGAAATCGATGGAAGCGGCGGAATAGGTGACGCTCGGCAGAGAATCAAATTGCTGCGCAGCCCGAGACCCCAGAAGCCACAGGGTTTCTTCCTTAAAGCCGCCCGATGCAGCCTTCAAATCCTCTCGATGGTAGATCGCCGCCCCCGTTGAAAGCGGATCGAGCAGATGCTCCGAGCGATTGCGGCGCGGATTGTAAACCCGCCCTCCGTCGTCATCGCCAAAACGCGGCGCGATGCCTGCCTGAGACAAGCCCGCCAGCAATTCAAGCATTTTTTGCAGCGTCTCATCAAAACCAGATGGAACTGAGATATTATTGCGGGCGGCCAGAATGCGCGCATGAAGAAAGAAATCAAGCGCGTAAACGTGGTAATAGATGGACTGCTCAAAATGCATACCATCCGCCTGCACTTGCTTTTTAGCCTGCTCCAGAATCAGGTTCCAGCCCAATAGCTGCCATCGCGGAGCTGAGCGAAGCTGCGGGAAAAGAGTTCCGATGAAAAACAACGCGACAGCTTCACCCAGCAGGTGGGTATTGGGAGAGGAGTAGACGGAAAGATAGCGCTCAATATGCCGCGCATTGAGCGCCAGCCCCCGGGCAAGATCGTACTGAAAGCTCTTCGGCGCGGTTGGACAGGGCGCAAGAAGATTACCGACCCAGATCCACGCCAGGCTGCGAAATGCCACCTCCAGACTGCTCGCCCAGTTGATGCCCACGGGGTAGGGATTTTCCTGATGCCAGTGCCGCCACTGGTGGAGGAGTTCTCTCAGGAAGCGCTCCTCCGCCGTGAAGTGATAGGCTTTGGCCAGCACCACGAAATGCTGGTGGCGGTTCAGTTCCCAAACAATCTTGTGGTCGCCTACTTCCTCAAATTGAAGGTAGCGAATTTTGTACCAGGGCTTGCGTGGCGCTCGCTTCCCATTCACCGGGTCCAGATGCCAATCAATGGGCTGGCCGAAGTCCAGCCCCTCGAAACCCAGGAGGTCGAATTGGTGACAACAGATGCGGTTGGCCTGCTCGATGGTCTGTTCCACCTCGTCGGGAAATCGTTGACGCATCACGTCCAGAATTGAATTTAAGTCGCGGGCTTCAAAGAAGAACCGACCAGGTGAAAGGGACAGAGGACGAGCGGCTGAAGACTGACGCCGGGCGCGGCCATTGGATGCCTGCAATTCCCTGGAAACTGAAACCAAGCCAATGCGGAAACCGATCGCATCCTGACGCTTGGCGATTTCCTGTCGCAGGCGGGTGCGAAGCTCATCCCGGCTCATGGTGCCGACGCGTACTGCTGTTTCGCGGAAGGTCTTTTCTCTTAACATCGCGTAATTCCATCATAATCTTTCATTCTTGATTTGGACAATGTTAACCCGCCTGCCCCCAAGGTTTTCCTGCCTTGGAGGGCGTCGCGAAGCCACTTGATAGATTGAATGACGGGTTGGTGTATTTGTAGAGCTGCCTTGGTTTCGCTTATAGCCTGCCTTGAGCAAAGCGATAGGACCGCCTTTCGGCCCTAAAAGGTGAGATTCTGGCAGTAACTTCATCGAGATCGTTAATTGGCTGAAGAGGCTTGAAACTCCCTTATCGCTGTTTTCGGCTCCTCAGAGTGACAGTTCTCGACTTTCCTCTGCAACCTGCTAAAGTACAAGGGAATATTGAACTTAATCCCTTAATGCTATACTGCGAATTTGCCGTTAATTATTTGGGTTTTCGGGAGTTTGAAGAGCGGAGCGCCGAAAAAGAATGAGTTCAACGGGGCAGTCGATCAGCATTTTTGGATTGGGTTATGTAGGTTCAGTAATGTCAGCCTGCTTTGCCCATAAAGGGCATCGGGTGATTGGAGTGGATGTGAACCCGATGAAGGTGGAAATACTCAATTCCGGTCACAGCCCGATTGTGGAGGCGCAGGTGGAAGAACTGGTGGCCGAGGCGCATCGCGCCTGCCGACTCCATGCGACGGCGGATGTTGAGGCGGCGGTGCGGGAGACAGAAATCTCATTTGTGTGCGTTGGCACGCCAAGCCAGTCAAACGGCAAGCTGGATTTAACTCATATCGAGCATGTCAGCCAGGAAATTGGCCATGCTCTGAGGAGCAAGAAGGACCGCCATTGGGTGGTCATTCGCAGCACCATTTTGCCCGGGACAACAGAATCCATCGTGCTGCCGTGCCTTCAGGCGGCCAGTGGCAAGCAACCGGGCAAAGACTTTGTTGTGGTTTATAACCCTGAATTCATGCGCGAGGGCACTGCGGTAGCGGATTTCTTCGAGCCACCTTACACCGTTTTGGGCGCCCAGAACCCGGAGCACCTTTCCAGGGTGCGGGAACTTTACCAATGGACGCCCAGCCGGATTTTTGAGACATCCATCCCTGTGGCCGAGATGGTGAAGTATGCCAGCAACGCCTTTCACGCTGTGAAGGTCAGCTTCGCCAACGAACTGGGGACGCTCGCCAAGCGTCTGGGAGTGGATACCCAGCAGATGGCGGAGATTTTCACCTCCGACACTCGGCTGAATATCTCGCCCGCTTATTTGAGTCCCGGCTTTGCTTTTGGAGGGTCGTGCCTGCCCAAGGACGTTCGCGCGTTGAGTTATCGCGCTCGGGAGTTGGACTTGAAGCTGCCGCTTATCGAGTCGCTGATGCCCAGTAATCAGGAGCACATCGAGCGGGCGGTTGAAATCGTCCTCGGAACCCGCAAAAAGAAAATAGGGCTGCTGGGATTAAGCTTCAAGGCGGGAACCGATGACCTTCGGGAAAGCCCCCAGGTGCAGGTGGTCAAGCGGCTGCTCGGCGAGGGTTGCCAGATCCAAATCTGGGACCCGCATGTGACCCTGGGCCGATTAGCGGGCGCCAATCGGCAGTACATCGAGGAGGTTATTCCCCACATCGGATCACTGCTCCGTTCGGATATGAATGAGGTCTTGCAGGCAGCCGAAGTGGTGCTGATTGGCACGCGAGATGCCCGGAAAGAGATGATCGAAGCCGGACTTCGACCCGAACAGAAAGTGCTCGACCTTGTCAATCTGGAAAAGAATCGCCGGCCCAGCCTTAAATCTTCCTATGAGGGGATCTGCTGGTAAGATGGAAACATCATGAAGATCCTTTGGGTGAAAGCCGGGAAAATCCTTCCCCTCGATACCGGAGGCAAAATCCGGTCTTACAACATCCTTCATCACCTCTCGGCGCGCCATGAACTAACGTTCCTTTCCTACTACGGCGGCGAACGCGATAGGGACTACGAACGGGAAATCACCCATGAGTTGCCCGGCTCGATGCCGCTCTACACCGGCGCGTGGGACCGAACGCCGCTGCATCGCCAGCTTCGCTACCTCCGATGGCTTCCTTCCGGGCTGCCTTTCGCGGTGACAAAATTTACCTCGCCAAAAGTGCAAAGCCTCGTGGCCTCGTGGCTCAGCGAGCGCCGTGGTGACGTGGCGGTTTGCGATTTCCTTTCCGCATCGCTGAATTTCCCTCGCAATCCTCGGACACCCACGGTGCTCTTCCAGCACAATGTCGAGAGCGTGCTCTGGCAACGCCAGGCGGAAGCAGAACAGAATCCGCTGAATCGGTGGATCTTTCAACTTGAGGCTGCGCGCATGAAGCGTTACGAACGCGAGGCTCTTCAACGCTTCCAGCACGTCATCGCAGTTTCAGAAGTGGATCGGGAACAGATGAAGGGAATGGCGCCGGAGACTCCGATCACCGTTGTTCCCACCGGCGTTGACCTCGGCCAGTTTCGGCCCGATCCGGCGGTGAAAAGCTTGCCATTTCTGGTCATGTTTGTCGGCTCTATGGATTGGACGCCCAATATCGATGCGGTGGAGTGGTTCTGCGCCGAAATCTGGCCTCGCATTCTGGCGCAGGTTCCGCAGGCAAGATTTCGCATTGTAGGGCGCGCTCCGGACGCCCGCGTGCTGAAGCTTGCGTGTAACACCGTGGAAGTGACAGGCACGGTGGCCTCGGTGGTGGAGCACTTCCGCCAGGCGGCTGTGGTGGCGGTTCCGCTACGCGCCGGGGGCGGCACAAGGCTGAAAATTCTGGAAGCCATGGCCGTCGGCAAAGCCGTGGTCTCAACGACCGTGGGTGCAGAGGGGCTCGACGTGCACCCCGGCCGTGACATTCTGCTGGCGGACGATCAGGAGAATTTTGCTCAGGCGGTCATCTCACTCTTGCAGGACCCGGACCTTCGCGGGCGATACGAGAGCTGCGCTTTGGAGCTTGCTGCGCGATACGACTGGTCTGTCATCGCGGAACGCTTCGTGGAAGTGTTGGATCAGGCGGCGCGGCATGCGCCCACCTCAGGCCCTGCGTTGGCCTCGGTAAAGGCATGAGAGTCTTGGTGCTTGACGGTCATGAGAATCAGGCGGTGGCCAGTGTGCGGTCTCTCGCCCGGGCTGGGTACTGGGTGGAAGTCGGCTCACCTTATTCCTGGTCGAAGGCCGGGTTAGCTCGCGGCTGCCGCAGATCGTTCACCTATCCTGCGCCGCAGAAGGATTTGGAAGCCTTCGTCGCCTGCGTTGCGGAAGAGGTGAAAAAGTCGCCCGGTGCGCTTGTCTTGCCGATGACGGAGCGCACCACGCTGCCGCTCTCGGCCCATCGCGAGATGATCTTTGCGGCGCAGGGTCGGCTCGTGATGCCTCCGCACGAAACTGTTCTCCGCGCCTTTGACAAATACCAGACCACGGAACTGGCTTGCTCGCTGGGCATCACCACGCCGCGAACCCTTCTTCTGAAAGATGCTACTCAGGCGGCGGAGGTGGTGCACAATTTTCCGCTGCCCGCAGTGCTTAAACCTCGAAGCTCCGAGGAGGTTTCAGGCGAGGGTCAGGTGCGCGCGACGGGCGCGCCGCTTTACGCGCGGAATCCTTCAGAGTTCCTGAGAGCTTATTCCGAGCTTCGCCAGCGCTGCACCGTGGTGCTGGCCCAGGAATTTATTGAAGGCTTTGGAGCGGGATATTTTGCGCTCATGCGAGACGGTGAATTGCGAGCGGAATTCGCCCATCGCCGCGTCCGTGACGTGCGACCAACCGGTTCAGGCAGCGCTGTCCGATTGAGCATCAAGCCCGATCCGCAGGTCCGGGAGGCCAGCCTGGCTTTATTGCAGGCGCTCCGGTGGCACGGTCCGGCGATGGTGGAGTTCCGTATCCGGCCGGACGGCGTTCCGGTCTTCATGGAGGTTAACGGCCGTTTCTGGAACTCGCTGGCTTTGGCGATCTATGCTGGCGTCGATTTTCCTTCGCTGACATGTATGCTGGCAGAACACGGGGACGTCAAGCCAGTTTGCAGCTATCGTGTGGGGGTTCGTTGCCGGTGGATGCTGGGCGATTTTCGGCATCTCCTGGAAGTCTGGAAAGGGAAGCCTGAAGGGTTTCCAGGGTCATTTCCAGGCCGTCTGCGAACTCTCTGGGACTTTCTAAAGCCCGTGCCGGGAACCTTTCATGATAACTTCAACCTGCGCGACCCGCTTCCTGAGATCGCCGATTGGGTCGAATTCGCCGTGCGGCGCTTGCCGGAAGCGCTCAGGAAGAATTCCTCCCGACAACATGAGATGCATGCTCAAAGGGGCTATTCACGTTCATAGCACATTCTCCGACGGAGAATTCACATTGCGCGAGTTGCGGGAGACCTTCCTCGCTGAGGGCAATCATTTCGTTTGTGTCACGGACCATGCCCAGGCTTTCGATCCTCCGAAACTTGAGGCTTATGTCCGCGAATGCGCATCTCTTTCCAGCGATCAGTTCCTCTTTATTCCCAGCCTTGAGTTCGAGTGCTACGAGCGAATGCATATCCTGGGCTATGGGATCACTTCACTGATCGAGAGCCCGGACCCGCAGGAAGTGATCCAGTGTATTGAGCGGGCCGGGGGTATTTCCGTGATTGCCCATCCGAAGGACTCGGCTCTCGCCTGGATTGAATCATTTGAGGTCTTGCCGAGCGGCATCGAGGCTTGGAATTCCAAGTACGATGGCCGCTACGCTCCGCGCCCCGCAGTTTTTCAGTTGCTTCATCGACTGCAAAAACGCAAGCCGGAGATGCGTGCCTTTTACGGCCAGGATTTGCACTGGAAAAAGCAGTTTCGGGGATTGCTGAATACGCTGCCTTCTGCTGCGCTGGCACGAGAGGATATCCTGACGGCCTTCAGAAGCGGGGACTATCAAGCTCAAAAAGGAGGTCTCCTGCTGCCTTCCGATGGAAGGTTGCCGGAAACACTCATGGCAAGATTTGAGAAAATTCACCGGCGATCCGATTGGATGCGGTCTCTCATGAAGCGCTCCAAAAAAGTTGTGGATGGAATCGGTATGGGCGTGCCCTCCAGTTTAAAGTCCCACCTGCGAAGGATTTTCTAAGCCGTGCAACGCGGACACGTCTTCCTGATGTATCACGAGTTGGGAATGCCCGGGCGGAAGCCGTTCCTGGAGGAGCCGGGGTACACCCGCTATGTCGTCCGCGAATCCGACTTCCGCCAACAATTACAGATGATGAAGGAATCAGGAATGCGCGGCCTGAGCGTGGGTGAAGCGCTGGCCGGAACCGCTTCTCAGGAACCCGGTGTGGTCATCACTTTCGACGATGGCTGCGAGACTGATTTCTTGGCGGCGGCGCCTGCACTGCAAAGTCTGAATTTCAGCGCCACCTTCTACGTGGTGAGCGACTTTGTGGGACAGCCAGGGATTCTCTCTCCCTCCCAACTTCGTGCACTAAGCGAGATGGGGTTTGAAGTGGGCAGTCATTCAAAAACACACGCTTATCTCCCCGATCTCCACCCGGACCGGTTGAGAAATGAAATCTCGAATTCCAAGGACAGATTGGAACAAATCCTGGGTCGACGCGTGGAGCATTTTTCCTGCCCCGGAGGCCGCTGGAATCGTGTAATTGCGGAAATGTGCCGCGAGGCAGGCTATCGATCGGTGGTAACAAGCCGTATTGGAAGAAATTCCCCGACTACGGACCGATTCTGCCTGCGGCGCGTCGTTGTGCAGCGCAACACGGCTGCCCACACAGTGCTGGCTCTCGCTGGTGGGCAGGGGCTTGGGCTGCTGCAACTCCGGCAGGCACTGCTCGATGCCGCCAAGGGCCTGATGGGCAACTCCATCTACGAAAAAATCCGTTCGGTGATGCTCCATAGCGAGTAAGAGTCTCCTCACCTGTTCCATGATGCACCGCGACCCCAATTTACCTGCTCAGCCTGAGAGCGCTGCGCGACTCAAAGGGCGGTTCAGAACAACCCTCTGGATTGTTGTCGTGATCGCCTGTGCCCTCATTTTGTTTTTGCGCTTTGGCGGTGACATTCTGGTTCACACAGATCCGTTGCCCCGTCACGCCGATGTTGCAGTGGTCTTGAACGGGTCGGCGTTAGGAGTGAGGGCACGAACCCAGGGAGCCGTGCAATTGCTCAAGCAGGGCATCGTGGATTACGTCATGGCCAGCGTGCCACCAACAACGTATTGGGGCGAGAGTGTCCCCCAGGTGGCTCATCATTACTTTGCAGAACATTTCGGGCCGCAAGTTGCCGATCGTGTAGTTTTTTGCGTTGCGAACACCAATTCGACCATTCAGGAGGCGGGAGCTTTGCGCCAGTGCCTGGAAAGCCGCGGATGGAGACAGGTGATTGTGGTGACATCCAATTATCATACACGCCGGGCGGGCCGCATCTGGCGGGCTGCATTGGCCCACGCGAATCCTCCCTTCAAAATCTATATGGAGGGCATTGCGGATGGATCATTCCAGGCAAGAGGCTGGTGGCGACAACGAGAATACGTGAAAACGTGGCTGCTTGAAACCTCCAAACTCATTTGGGAGAGCATCTTCGGTCTGGGCCCGTGGAAAAGTGTTCCATCTCAGGGCAGGGTTGTACAGTGAAAGACACGAATGATGCAAAAGACGACAACCGACGCGTCTTACCCGGCTGCTCAATTCCCTATGGCGCGATACGGCAGTTTGACCCGCGCCAATCTGGGTGTCATAATAAAGCAGACACGAACTGGCGATGAACCAGGGCGCGCCGAGGAGATTCCGGAGTGGCTCTGGAAAAGAAGAATCCGCGCGACCTTGAAGCCCATCTCAGCAGAAACCTATTGCCGGCGCCATGCAATTTACCCCCTCAATCGAGCGCCTGGCGCTTATCCCAACACCTGAAGACGCAGTTCATCAAATCACGCTCTTTCACTCGTATTTTCCAATGCCGCTTTGAACTGAACCCGCAACGTTTAGCTCATGGGTTTTGATGGAGCACACCACAAAGACTGCTCTGCCGTCCACCAACCTCAGCCGGAAAATCCTCCGGGGCGCGAGTGTTCAAAAAAGCGCAAGCTTTTAGACTCCGATATGATGAGTTCTTGGAAAGCAAGCTGAACTCTCCGATTGGAGCAAGCGCTTATCCCGATACTTTCAGAGGAGGTTACCTATGGTTGCTCCACTTATTGGCATGCATTTCCTTTCTTTTCTGATTCTGTTAATCCTGAGCGCATTCGCAGCCGCTGTTGTTCATTGGGGCATCGGCTATCGCTTCTTTAGCGGGGTCGACGGCTTCTTGGGCAAGTGGATTGTCGGCTGGATTTGCGCATGGCTGGGGCCGGCGGTGTTTGGCCACTGGTTTGGCCCTGTGATGCTTTGGAACGTCTACATCATTCCGGCTCTGATCGGAGCCTTTGTGGGAGCTTTCCTGCCTGCCGCGATCTGCAAAGCGGCGACAAGAGCGCGCTTCGACTACCGAGTCGAGCCGCAAAGCTTTGAGCAGCACAAAGTGGCATAACTCATATGGCCGGGGGTCCTTCTCCCCGGCCAAATCACTACAGCGATGAGGAAAGCCGAATCAACGTCGACAGCAAGCAAAAAATGACTGCGTCTTCATTGACCGTATCAAATCACTCTATCTTGCAATTGCTGGCATACTCTCTGGAATTTCATCAGCGGAACTTCCAGCCTCATTAGGGCTCATAAACTTTCTGTCAAATCAAAAGGGCCGACCATTCCATTGAGAACTTGGAGCGTGTGATAGACTCAAAGTCTATTGCGACTAAAACGGCTTCGGATGTATTCGTTTCGAGGAAATAGTGTGGACAAACTCACGTTGGGGTCATTTTGAAACACCAAAGGGGCTGAAGTGCTGAAGATTGGCATCGTGGGTCTCACGCAAGTGGGGAAGACCACTTTTTTCCGGATCATCACCCGGGCGCATGGGACAGGACTCGACGCCGGACGGCCCGAGGCGCACATTGGCATGGTCTCGGTGCCAGACCCTCGTCTGGATCGGTTGAGCGAGATGTTCCATCCCCAAAAGACCGTGCACGCCACCATGGAGTATGTGGATACTCCGGGCAGCGTCATTGACCTGCTTCGTGCAGGCTCACAAAGCGCAACGCTGCGTGAGATGCAAGCCCTGGTGCATGTGGTGCGGGCTTTTGGCGAGGAACCCAGCAGCAATCTCCAGGCCGATATCGAGAACGTCGAACTGGAATTGATTCTTTCAGATCTCGCTGTGGCTGAGAAGAGGCTTGAGCGTCTGGAAAAAGATATCAAAAAGCAGAAGAACCCGGCTCTCGAGCAGGAATTCCATACGCTTCAGCTCTGTAAAGCGGCGCTTGAAAAACAAAAGCCGCTCCGCGAACTGGACCTTGCGCCGGAGCAGGAGCGGGTCGTGCGCGGCTTTACTTTTCTCTCTCAAAAACCGATGCTTTATATCCTGAATTTGGACGAAAAGGATGCTGCGCGCACCGACGCTGCGGAGGAGTTCGCCGCCAGGGCGGGATTAAAGCATCGTCCGAAGACCATGGTTACCGCCGTGTGCGGCAAAGTGGAGGCTGAGCTTGCGGAACTGAGCGACTCCGAGGCGCAGGATTTCATGGCGAGTTTCGGGATCGGGGAATCCGCCATCGCTCGGGTCATTCGCTCCAGCTATCAGCTTCTGGGCCTGATTTCATTTTTCACGGTCGGCGAGGATGAGTGCCGCGCGTGGACCCTGCGATTGGGCGCCACAGCCTGGGAGGCTGCCGGTGAAATTCACAGCGATATTCAGCGCGGGTTTATCCGCGCCGAAGTTGTCAGTTATGAAGACCTTATCGCGGCTGGCGGCCTGGTGGAAGCACGCAGCCGTGGTCGATTACGACTGGAAGGGAAGGAATATGTCGTCAAAGACGGAGAGATTGTCCATTTCCGACATTCGCGATAGAAACGAGTCTCAAGAGCAGGTTGTAAGCACCTAGTATTACTAGAGATCGAGTTCATCCGCCGTCAAGCCCTGCCTTGCCTTTGAAGAGCTCTGTTAATTCTTCGAGCACAGTCCTTCTGATCGACGGAGCCAGTGGTTCTACAGTCCAAAGTCGTGTGGAATACGAGGACATCTCATCCGGACGAGCGGTCACCGTCCA
>Ga0209062_1000762_pt1 | contig 79537 bp, 70 predicted proteins | sample Coa_R2_2_FD_187158 | JGI IMG/M metagenome (GOLD analysis project Ga0209062, IMG submission 187158) | Surface soil microbial communities from Centralia Pennsylvania, which are recovering from an underground coalmine fire - Coalmine... | ecosystem: Environmental > Terrestrial > Soil > Unclassified... | reverse complement strand
AATGGGTGCGTTATTCCACTCCCGACGGCGCCGAATATGTCGCGGTCTGCTTGCCCGCATTTTCCCCCGAGACGGTGCATCGAGATTCATGAAACTACGCTTATATAACGATTCCCTGCGGCTGCGCTTAAGCCAGTCGGAAGTGGCGCAATTTGAGCGGGAGGGGCGCGTGGACAGCATCATAGATTTTCCTCCTGACGGCGCGCTGAGCTATTCCATTGAGGCAACCGACGTTGGCCGCCTGACAGCAAGGCTGAGCGGAGGACGGGTCAGCGTGCTGGTTCCGAAAGCCATGGCGCAGACTTGGATTTCCACAGACCAAATCGCCATGGAAGATTCCCGGTCGACTCCGCGCATCCTCATCGAGAAGGATTTTCAGTGCCTTCATCGGTCAACGGAAGAGGATGCGGACTCGTTTCCAAACCCCCTTGCCGCCAGAGGTTAAACGGGCCTTCCCACCAGCGATAAAAACTCGTCGCGGGTGGCTTTGTTGGCGCGGAAGGCACCCAGCGTGGTGCTGGTGACGGTTCCCGAATGCTGCTTCTCGACGCCCCGCATCATCATGCAGAAGTGGCGCGCTTCCGCCATCACGGCCACGCCCCGAGGCGAAATGGCGGCCTGTACGGCTTCGGCAACCTGCTGGGTGAGCCGCTCCTGCAACTGCATGCGCCGCGCGTACATATCCACAATGCGCGGAATCTTGCTTAGGCCGATAACCTTATCTTTGGGCAGATAAGCGACGTGAATCTTGCCAAAAAACGGAAGCAGATGATGTTCGCACATGCTGAAAAACTCAATGTCCTTCACGATCACCATTTCGTCGCACCGAACGCTGTAGATCGCCCCGTTTACGATCTTCTCCAGGCTCTCACCATAGCCGCGCGTGAGGAAGCGCATGGCCTTTTCCCAGCGCTCCGGGGTATTGGTCAGTCCTTCCCGGTCGGGGTCTTCGCCGAGCAGCCTCAGAACATCCCTCAGATTCGCCGCGACGGACGCCTCAGACTGCGTAAGCATCTTTACCTTTAGCGCAGCTCTGCTCATGGCGCGATCTCCAATTCAAACGCATTGCGATCCGTCTCGGAAATACGCAGACGCGCCAGGCGGGCAGGTAGATTCCAATGGTCCAGCAGCATCTTCTTAACTAATGACGCAAGATTCTCCGTCGTCGGAACAGTGGTCCGGAACTCAGGCAAGTCCTCGTTCAAATTCATATGATCCAGACGCGACAGCACGCGCTGGCGGACCAAGCCGTCCAGAGCAGCCCGGTCGGCGACCAGTCCAGAGGCGCCGGGCGGACCCTCGACGGTAACGTCGAGGACGTAGTCGTGGCCGTGGCCATAAGGGTTATTGCATTTTCCGTACAGTCTGCGATTCTCCTGCTCGCTCAGCGACTCCGCGTGCAAGCGATGCGAAGCGGCAAAACGGTACCGGCGGGTCAGCCTCAAGTTCATGCGCCGCCACCCGCGTCCACATATAAATCGGAGGTTTCGTAGAGCCTGACGTTGGTGAGACGCACGCTTGGATGCTGCCGCTTGATACGCTCCTCCAGCCGGCGCCAGATTTCGGCAGCGATATTTTCAACTGTTGGCACGATGCGATCGAAAGGCTGCACCTCGCGGTTGAGGAAGCGGTGGTCCATCGGCTCGACGACTTCCTGATTAAGAATTTCTTTCAACTCGCGCAGATCGAAGACCATCCCCGTTACAGGATGGGGATCGCCCTCCACGGTAACCTCCAAAACGTAATTATGGCCGTGGCCATGGGGATTGGCGTTGGGGCCGTATACCCTGCGGTTCTCTTCTGCGCTCCAAGCCGGATTGGCGCAGACGTGGGACGCGGAAAATTCCGCCTTCCTAGTAATTCGCATGGAACAGTTGTTGGATGCTACGGCGAAACCGTGCGATCCTCTAAAATAATAGCGTGGGCAGGAATACGGATCGGATTCTGACCGCACTGGCGGGGTTGCTGGCGGTAGCGCTGGTGTGGGTGGCCTACGGCACCCTGGAGCCGCCCGTGGTTAACGCGGGAGACAAGGCTCCGAGCTTCACCGTGCTTACCGACCGCGGCCATAAGATCACACCTTCGGATTTCGGAGGCAAACTGCTGGTGCTCAATTTCTGGGCCACCTGGTGCGCTCCCTGCGTGGAGGAAGTGCCGTCGCTGAACGCTTTCCAGCGCCAGTTCGGCCCGAAAGGCGTGGTGGTTCTGGGCATCAGCGTCGACAAGAACGAGCGCCAGTACAAGCAGTTCCTCGAAAGTTTCCGCATCAGCTTCGATACGTGGCGGGATCCGGAAGCCGACATCGCCAGCCGCTACGGAACCTTCGAATTCCCGGAAACCTATATCATCGATTCTTCCGGCAAAGTGATCGAAAAGATTATCAGCAATCAAAACTGGACCGATCCGGAATTTGTCGCGCACATTCAGAAGATGCTGTAGCGTGATCTAACTTAGCTTTTCCAAATCCGCCGCTTCTCCAAACCTCATTCCCTGAAGCGAGGGATCTATATTACGCAGCAGTCCGGTCAACACGCCTCCCGGGCCTACTTCGATGAACCGGGTGACTCCGCGCCGGGCGAGTTCGCGGATCGAATCACTCCATCGGACCGGATTGGGCACTTGCCAATACAATCCCTCGCGCGCTTCGGCGCCGGTTCGAACTTCCCGCGCCTTCCAGTTGTTAATCAGCGGCGTCTCAAGGTCCCGGAACTGAGTAGCGTCGAGATCGGGCTTCAAGCGCTGTTGGGCGGGTTTCATCAGCGGACAGTGGAAGGGCGCGCTCACAGGGAGCAATAGAGCGCGTCGTGCGCCCGCCGCCTTCGCCAGCTCCATGGCGCGGTTCACCGCCGCGGCATGGCCCGCAATCACAACCTGATCGGGCGAGTTGAGATTGGCCGCGGCGACCACCTCGCTCTGCGCGGCTTCCGCCAGGATTCGATCGAGAGATTTATCCGGCAGCTTCAGAAGCGCAGCCATCGCCCCCAGGCCCGCTGGGACAGCTTCCTGCATATAGCGGCCACGCTTTTGGACCAGCCGCACCGCGTCAGCGAAATCGAGCGACCCCGTGGCAACCAGCGCCGAGTATTCTCCCAAGCTATGGCCGGCGACGTAGTCCGGGCGGATGCCTTTCGCGTCAAGCACGGCGCGCGCCGCCGCAGAAACCGCGAGAAGCGCGGGTTGTTGGTTCTCGGTGAGTTTGAGTTGTTCTTCGGGCCCTTCGAAACACAATCGCGAAAGAGAAAACCCAAGGGCCTCGTTCGCGGCTTCGAAAACACGGGCGGCTTCGGGAAAGGCTTCGGCGAGGCTCTTGCCCATTCCCACAAACTGTGAGCCTTGCCCAGGGAACAAGAAGGCGGTCTTTGACATAAGACGGAACCATCGATTGTATCCAAACGATCGTGCAACCCCAGACGACCCTCGCTGTCTTGACGGTACGTTTGCTTGCTGTATAGTAGGAAATGTGAAACGGAAACGCCCTCTGCCGGAAACGTCGGCTAGCTCTAATCCCATCGTCCCGGAAGTGATTTTGGAGCAGGCGCGCCGCTCGATTCAACCGAACCGTTTCAAGAAGCCGCAGGCTTGCGTGATTTGCGGAGGCGAATGCGCTCCCAATTCCGCGGAAGGTCTGTGCTGGGTGTGCCGCCGGCTAAAGCTTAGCGCCTGGCGGGACGTTGACGTTCAAATGCCCGCCCAAGAGTAGTTCCCCGAGCTATACCGTTCGCTTACTTCCCGCTGTTAGACGCATCGATAACGTCACGCACGCCAGTGTAATGGCGACCATCAGGAGGATCCAATCAATCCCGTATGCCTTCGTCAGGGCTGCCGCATGCGCCAACGCCGAGCTCCATCCGCTCTGAGCGGGCACGGCAGAGGCGGGGTGAGCGACATCCTTCACAACCGCCGCGATCATCGCCGCCAGCGCGACGATCCCAGCCGCCAGCCCAGGCAGGGCCCGTTTCCAGGGAAACGGAATGGGAGGAGGCGCGGAAGCCTCACGGCGCACGGCTTCCATGACTCCGTTCACGAACCCTGCCGAGGGAACAATGGGGACCTCTCCGGAAAGAGCGCGGTCGAATTCGTCTTGCATCATGAAGTCTCCTTCAAGTTTAGATCCCTCAACAACCGGGGGAGCTTGCCGCGCAGGATCTCGCGTCCTCGATTTAATCTGGCTTTGAGCGTGCCCTCGGCCACGCCGAGACTTCGAGCGCTCTGCGAAATATCCTTTTCGTGAAAGTAGAAGAGCGTCAAGGCTTCCCGGTACTTCTCGGGAAGCGCTAAAACGGCGCGCCGCACGGCGTGGTCTCGACCTTCCTCGCTTGAGGCGTGGGAAAGCGCACGGGCGTCTCCCGGTTCGACGATGTCATCGAGTGACGTCATGGGCGGAGGAATGCGCCGGATTTCGGAGCGATACAAATTCGTGGCAACTGCAAATAGCCATGTGGAAAACGCTGCATCCTTGCGCCAACTGTGAAGTCCACGATACGCCCGAAGAAAGGCCTCTTGCGCCATATCCTCCGCCCGGCTGCGGTCGCGGCAGAAGCGGTAGGCGAGGTTGACGAGCGGACCCTGCCAGCGGCGAACAATGTTCTCAAACGCGGCAACGTCGCCGGCCAGCACCTTCTCCACATCGGTCAGATCCGGGTCCGCGTTCAACCGTATTCCTTCCCCGGTATGACCAGCCGTCGATGCGCGGGGTTGCATTTTCTCTATGCGATCAGGCTTGGTGAGAAAACGCAACCTTCCGGCGAGCCCGGAGGTCATACGCAATGAGAGGAGGATCTATGTTGCCGGATCTCGCGGTCGCCTTGGGATGGATCGGGTGCGCTGTCGCGTTGTTTTCTTTCTTGGGCGTAAATGCGTGGGTAAACGCCCGCCGTCGCGAGCGCGAAGCCTATTACAAGAGCGAGGCGATCAAGAAGATCGCCGAGCTGCGAGAGCCGCCGCCGGAGCCAGTACTGTCGGCGCTCCGGGAAGCGCTGAACCCACCGCCACAGCCTCCGTCGCCATGGGCCATGGCAACAGCGCAGGCTAGGGAGTTCTATAGGCACGAGACCCTGAAGCGCATCGCGGAATTGAAGGGCCCTGATGCTGACGCCGTGCTCGCTGTGATGCGGGAAGAGGAAAGGCGCGCGGCCCGACGCGCGCGCGAAGGGCTCAAGCTCGCCGGCCTGATTTCCGCTGGCGTGGGCGCTGGGCTGTTCATTTTCCTTCAGGCGATCGAGCCCGACAAGCCGGTTTACCTGGCAGGCTTGATTCCGCTCCTGGTTGGCGCGGCGCTCCTGGCGTACGCGTTTGTATTCGCGCCCGGCGAGTGAGGCCCTTACTCGTCCCTCAGCACTTGCATCGGCTCGACGCGGGCGGCGCGCACGGATGGGATCAACGAGGCCAACGCCGCCACCACAAGCACCAAGACCACTACGCTGGCCAGCGTCGATTTATCCCAGGCGGTCACTCCGTATAGCATCCCCGATAAGAGTTTCGCGAAGGCCAACGCCAGTCCGATTCCGGCGGCGCAACCGGCCATGGTGATGCCCAGCCCTTCCAGAAGAAATCGGCTCAGAATTTGTCCTCGCATGGCTCCCAACGCCAGCCGCAGCCCCACTTCCCTTCTCCGGGCCGCCACCAGATAGCCGAGCATGCCATATAACCCTACGGAGGCCAGCGACACAGCCGTCAAAGCGAAGAACGTCAGTAGAATCGTGCGAAAACGGTTCTCCGCAAAGGCATCGGTAAAATGCTCCTCCAGCGGCATGATGCCATAAACCGAGCGAAGCGGCTCGATTTCATGAATCCGCCGGCGGATGGTTTCGTCCATAGCGGAAGGCGCGGTGCGCGTGCGCACGAGGAAATTGGCGCCGGGCTGGGCGATTTCGTAGCAGCCATACACCGTCGGAACAGGTTCGCGGTTCATCCCCGCCTCCCGAGCGTTGCCCACCACGCCGCGAATCTCCGTGGGCGGCCCGCCCGGACGTAAGCGCAAATGGAAGCCCAACGCGGAGCCGTTCAAATACGCGTCGGCGAAGGCGCGGTTCACTACGACGTTGGGCACGCCGGTTCCAACGCGGCAAGTCTCGCCCGCAAGCAAAGGTATGCGCATGGTTTCGAAATAGCTGGGAGAAACAGCCCGCGATTCGGCGATCAGCTTAGGCTCGGTTTCCGCACGTCCTTCGGCGAGCTGCATTTCCACCTGATACTTCTCGGGCACACCTGGCAAACTCATAGACATCGCTGCACCTTCGACTCCAGGGGTCGAAGCCAGCCAGTCGAGGATTCTTTCCGTGCGCTTGCCCAACGCCTGCATGTCCGCTGTTTCGCCCCAGGAAGAGCTGATCTGAAGCGTCAGCACATGGCTGGATTCAAAACCGGGCGAAACGCGCCCCAATTCCTGAAAGCTGCGCAGCAGGAGCCCGGCTCCGGCCAACAGCGTCACCGCTAACGCCACCTGAATTCCCACCAGCGCATATTGCAGAGGCCGGCGTCCGGCAACCTGGGTGCGGCTGGAGTGCGCAAGCGTCGCTAATACGTCGCCAGCAGTGGCGAGCATCGCCGGCAGCAGACCGCACAGGAGGGTCGTCGCCATCGAGCAGCCCAGCGTGTACAGCGCCACTCGCCAATCCAAGCCGATTTCGGAAACGCGCGGAAGATTGGCGGCCAATATCCGCAAGGCGCGGATCGCACCGGCGGCTAACGCCAGACCAAGCAATCCTCCTCCGAACGCAAGCACGAATGCCTCCGCCAGCACGACTCTTACGACCGCGGCGCGCGTGGCGCCGAGCGAGAATCGGACCGATATTTCCTGCCGGCGCGCCGTGGCGCGGGCCAGAAGCAATGCGGCGATATTCGCGCACGCGATCAACAGCAGCAGGGAGACGGAGCCAAATAGAATCCAGAGCGAGCTTTGAACGCCGCCAATTCTGACCTCTTTCAGTGGCTGAATGTTCACTGTGAGATCGGCATCGGTTTTCGGAAACTGCGCTCCCAGATTGGCCTGCACCGTAATCAGGTTGGCTCGTGCCTGCTCCAGCGTTATGCCCGGCTTCAGGCGGCCGATCACGTTGAACCAGGTCTCCGCGCGATCTTGCGCGTAGGGCGCGTCCATCGGATTGGGCGACCAGAGATCTACGTCGGGATCGGAGAACGCGAATGAGGCGGGCAGGACGCCGACGATCGAATACGTGAAGGTCGAAAGCCGCAATTGCCGTCCCAGGATGTTCGGATCGGCATTGAAGCGACGCCGCCAAAGGCGCTCGCTGATGAGGACCGCGTTCGGCCCGCCAAAACGCTCCTCGTCGGGCCGGAAATCGCGCCCAAGCTTGGGCGAAATGCCCCACACTTCTAGGAATCTCGGGGCAACGAACGCTTGTCTGAGCTTCTCCGGAAGCTCGCCCGAGGTTTCCGAACCATCTTGCGTATAAAAGCCGCTGATCGACCGGAACGTGGAGTTCAGCCGGCTCCAATCTGTAAGCCTCACCGGCGCCACGAACGTATTCGGGTTCCTGGGATGCACTTGCTGAAGGCGCATGAGCCGGTCGCCGTCCGGAAAGGGCAGCGGCTTGAGCAGCACGGCGTCGATCGCGGAGAATACCGCGCTGTTGGCTCCGATGCCCAGAGCCAGCGTCGCGATCGCGACGGCGGCGAAGGCGGGCGTTCTCGCTAAACTACGAATAGCGTGACGAAGCATACGATTCGTTACCACAAGAATCCCAAAAGGTTACAAAGTTGCGTCAACCGATCAACCGGGGCGCGGATCTGATTCGCGAAATCGACCTTACCATCACGCCCACGCCGGCGCTGTGGTGGCTGGGTCACGCCGGATTTGTCCTGCGGTTCGCCAACATCACCTTCTACATCGATCCATGCTTTTCCGACCCGCCAGGCAAGGCGCGTTTATGCGCTTCTCCTCTTTCGGCCCTGCAGGTAAGGCACGCCGATATGATTCTTGCCACGCACGCACACCCGGGGCATTTCGATCCTCCGTCGTTAATTGCCATGCTTTCTTGTTCACCGCAAGCGAAGTTAGTGCTTCCACGCGCCAGCGTCACGCTGGCGCGCGCCCGCGGAATCCCGAATGAACGCACGACGCCAACCGACAACGGTCTGCGCATCGAATACTTCAAGGAGAATCTCTACGGACGCATCTATGCCGTTCCGTCAGCGCACCCTCGGCTCGATTGGAGCCAGGCCACCGGATATCCTTATCTCGGCTACCTGATCCGCTTCGGACGCTGGACCATCTATCACGCAGGCGATTGCGCCATGTATGACGGTCTTGCGGACCGGCTGCGTCCTTTTAACGTCAATATCGCTCTTTTACCCATCGGCGGAAGAAATTTTTCACCAGACCAAGCGGCGCAGCTCGTGGCCGATATCGGAGCGTCCTGGGCCATTCCGATGCATTATGGGACGTTTTCGGAAGATCCAGAGAGCGCCTTCGCCCACATGCTCGGCCAGCGGTTCCACATTTTGCGCTGTGGCGAGAAGTGGACCGCGCCGGAGGAATAGCGCATGGCGGAGCCGAAAACGCGCGGAAAACTGAAGATTTTCATGGGCTACGCCGCGGGAGTCGGCAAAACCTACCAGATGCTGGAGGAGGGCCAGGAGTTGAAGGCTCGCGGCGTGGACGTGGTGATCGGATATTTCGAGCCGCATGGCCGCAAAGACACGATCGCCAAAACCGAGGGTCTCGAAATGATCCCCAGAAAGAAGCTGACATACAGGGATTGCACGTTCGAGGAGATGGACACCGAGGCCATTCTTGCCCGCCGCCCGCAAGTCTGCCTCGTCGATGAGTTTCCGCACACGAACGTGCCGGGATCGGAGCGCGCCAAGCGATGGGAAGATGTGATGGCGCTGCTGGAGGCGGGCATTTCCGTGCTGACGACGATGAACATTCAGCACCTGGAGAGCTTGAACGATCAGATCTGGCACATCACCAACGTTCGGGTGCGGGAGACGATTCCGGATTGGGTGGTGCAGCAGGCCGACGAAGTCGTGATGACGGATGTGACTCCGCGGGCGTTATTGCACCGGCTCGAGCGCGGCGTCGTGTACCCAAAGGAAAAGGCCCAGCAGGCCTTGCTCAATTTCTTTCGCGAACAGACGTTGGTGGCGTTGCGCGAGCTGGCGTTGCGTCAGGCGGCGCACGAGGTAGAGCATCGTATGGAAACGGGCGTCAGCGCCGATGGCGATACACCGGTTTCGGCAGGCACAGCCGCTCGCGTCAAAATCGTGGTGCTGGTGACGGCCGCGCCGGAAACGGCCATGTTGATCCGCAGGACCAAGCGCGTCAGCGATTTTCTCGGCGCCGAATGCTTCGCCGTCACGGTCCAGCCGGCGGGCGCCCTGAATGGTCTTGCTCCCAAGGACCGCGAAGCCATTGAGAAATTCCTTAACTTCGCCCGCAATCTGCACATCGAGACGCGCATTCTGGAAGGCGGCGACCCGGCGAGCGCATTAGTCGATTTTGCGCGCCGGAACGGCATCCAACAGATCTTTCTCGCCAAGCCGCGCGAACGGAGCTGGCTCCCACTGTTTTCGCGGGACCTAGTCCAGCGCGTAGTGCAGCAGGCCAGGGACATGCAAGTGGTGATCGTATCAGAGAGGGAAGACGCGGCGGCCCGATAGCGCCCGAACTCCGGCTCAGACAGGCAGCAGGAGCCGCGCCTCGCATCCGGGACCAAGGATTCGGTTCCGTAACTCCAGCGAACCTCCGTGCGCTTCGGCAATTTGCCGGCTCAGGACCAGACCGATTCCCGAGCCTGCTGGTTTGGTCGTGAAGAATGGAACGAATAGATTGGAAGTGTTGGATAATCCCGGTCCTTCGTCCTCCACAACAACTTCGAGGTTACTGCCCGCGCGACTCCAGGCCAGGGCCACGCCGCCGCCGGTTTCAAGGGACGCGTCCACGGCGTTCCTCAGCAGATTGATCAAAAGCTGATCCAATTGATCGCGGTCGCCTTGAATGAAAAGGTCCGGTCCCGCGCGCACCAGGGCGGCGAGGCGAATTTCCAGGCTGGCGACATGCCGAATCCACGCGCTCACACTGACTGGCGCGAGTTGCGGCCGGGGAAGCTTAGCCAGGCGCGCATAGGCGCCCATGAAGCGGCTCAGGCTTTCGCTGCGGGAGCCGATGATGGAGAGGCCCCGTAAGGCGTCTTGCCGCCATTCGCCCGATCCATTGGCGGCGCGGAGAATCATAGATTCCAGGCTGCCAGCGATGGATTTGATAGGAGCGAGCGAATTGTTCAGCTCATGGCCCAGCACGCGCACCAATCTTTGCCACGCCAGCAATTCTTCCTCGCGCAAAGCCCGCGTAAGATCGGTGACCACAAGCAATTGATGGGGGAGCCCGCCTTCGCGGAACCCGGACCGATGAATTCCCCAGCGGCCCGCACCGGAAGGGAACGTCCTCTGGACCGTTTGCATCTCGTCGCCTTCCAGGTATTCCGCAAGGCCAAGAACCTCGGCGGAATCGTTGAGCATACGTTCGGCGGGCCGGCCGAGCAGCCGCTCCCCCGCGCGGTTTACGAGGCGCAAGCGGCGGCCGCCGTCAAAGGCGAAGATCGCGACGTCGATTTCCTCCATCACCTTGCGCAGCAAAGTCGTGGCTTCAAGAGCGCCGAGCCGCTGCTGGCGGAGCGTCGCGCTCATGGCGTTCACCTGAATCATGACGTCGCCCAAGGCGTCTTCGCGCCGGCCGCCGCGCGCGCGAATAGAGTAATCACCTTCGCGCAAGGCTTCGAGAAGGTTTGATAGCGTCCGTAAAGGCGAGGCGACCCGCTCGCGCACGGCCGCAGCGCAACCCCACCAGGCTAACGTCAGCAGAATCGTCAGAGTCCATTGAGTCTGAGGGGCGAAGTGGCCGGTCCACAGCAGGAACAGTGCGATCACGGCAGCCGGCAGGCCCGCGCCAAGCGCCAGGAGCATCATCCGCAGCTCGTGGACGGGACGCAGTTTGTAGAGCCAGCGCCGCAACTTCATGGAGATTCCCGATTCTTATAGGCCGAACCGCTCCAGGCGGCGGTAAAGCGCACTACGGCTCAATCCCAAAGCGCTCGCGGCGTGACTTACGTTTCCGTTATATCGCGCGAGCGCCTTTTTAACAAGAAAAGCCTCGACTTCTTCCAGACTCATCTCTTCCAACCGCACGGGACCGGATGAAGAGGAGCGCAGGGCCAGATCGCCCGAATGAATCAATCTGCCCTGGGCCATCAACACTGCGCGCTCCACTACATGATTTAACTCGCGTACATTGCCCTGCCAGGGATGATCGAGCAGCGCCTGCATGGCGGCCGGATCGAATCCCTTTAGATCTTTGCGGTATCGGCGGGCGTGGGCGGTAAGAAAGTAGGCGGAAAGCGCGGGAATATCCTGGCGCCGCTCCCGGAGCGGCGGCAGATGAATCTCGATGGTGTTGAGCCGGAAGAGAAGATCCTGACGAAAGCGCCCTTGCGCGACCTCTTCGGCGAGATTGGCGTTGGTGGCCGAGATCACGCGCACATCGACGCGTTTGGTCTTGGAGGATCCGACGCGCTCCATTTCGCCGGCTTCGAGAACGCGAAGCAGCTTAGCTTGCAGATTAAGCGGCACGTTGGCGATTTCATCCAGAAAAAGCGTGCCCTGGTCGGCCAGCTCGAAACGGCCCACGCGATCCATTTTGGCGTCAGTGAAAGCGCCTTTGACGTGTCCGAAGAGCTCGCTCTCGAAGACGCCTTCCGCCAGGCCGCCGGCGTTAACTGTGACCATGGGACGGGATGCGCGGGTGGAAATCGAATATAGCGACCGCGCGACGACCTCCTTTCCCGCGCCGGGCTCGCCCGTGATGAGAACGTTCGCGTCGGACGGCCCTACGCGCGCGATGAGCTGGAGCACGGGCTGCATCGATGGAGCTTCCGCGATGAGCGGCGGACCGTCTCCCGGGCGGAGCGCCAGATTTTCGGCTTCCAAGCGGTGGGCGCGCTTCAACGCCGCGCTCAATTCGGTTTGCGTGCGGACGACGGCCAAAAGGCGCGCGTTGTCCCAGGGTTTCTGAATGAAATCACGGGCGCCTCGCCGCATCGCCTCGACGGCCAATTCTACGGTGCCCCAGGCTGTCATCACCACCACAGGAACAGTCGCGTCCAGGGCTTTGATACGCACCAGTAGATCCAGGCCTTCCTGGCCCGAAGTCGTGTCGCGCGTATAGTTGAGGTCCATCAAGACAGCATCGAAATCCTGGCTTTCGATCGCAGCCAGAATCCCGGCGGGCGAATGGGCGGTTTCAATGGAGAATCCTTCGGCTTTGAGAAGGAGACGGAGGGCCTCGACGACGTCGGGCAAATCGTCGGCGATCAGGATCCTGGCAGGGCGCATCCTTCACTTTGCGCCGATGGCGGCGAACAACTCAGCTCGCGGCCGTGGCCCTTGCCGCCCACATAGCGCTCCACGACCCCGCCATTCACGTAATCGCAGTCCGGATTCGACCGAGATTTGCGTTTCCACCATGGCTACAGTTTACCGCCCAAATCAAATGTCCTCGCCCCAAATGGCCTTCAGGCGGGCGTGGCCGGAGCGGCTCACGGGAAGCTGTACTCCGTCGTGCAAGACCACGACGCGGCTGTCTTTGGTGTAGGGCTCAATGCGGGCAATTCTCTCCAGATTGACGATATAAGAGCGATGAATGCGCGCGAAACGGGCCGGGTCGAGCTGAGCTTCGATGCTCGATATCGTTTGCTGCTTCAAGTAATTTCTCTTGTCGCTGCGAAGCGCGATGTAGTCGTCCTGGGCTTCTACGTAATCAAGTTTGGCGACGGGGATAATATGCACTTTGGAGCCGTCTTTGACAACGACGCGATCGAGCGTTTTCCCTGGCGGGCGCGCCGCGGCGGCCAACTCCGCGGCCAGCGGCTGGGGTTGGCCCAGGCGGGCGCGGGCCCGCTCCAAAGCGGTTTTGAACCGGTCCAGATGATACGGCTTCAACAGGTAGTCGACGGCGTGGGCATCGAAGGCGCGCATGGCGTACTGGTCGAAGGCGGTGACGAAGATGACCGCGGGCAGCGGTTCAAGCAGCTCCAGCACCTCGAAACCGTCTAGCTTAGGCATTTGCACATCGAGAAACACCAGGTCCGGCTTGAGCTCGCCGATGGCCTTCACGGCATCGAAGCCATTGCCGCACTCGGCCACGATCTCGACACCGCCAGATTCCCAGGCGTATTCGCGAAGAAGCTGGCGCGCCAGTTCTTCATCGTCCACGATCACGGCACGAAGCTTCATCGGGTTCATTTGGCGATTTGGCACGGAATGGAGATCTCTGCGCGGAAGCGGTCTCCATCGGCTCGAGCGGCGAGCCGGCCGGCCGGGCCAAAGCGAGTCTCCAGCCGCGAGCGGACGTTGCGCAGCCCCAGGCCGTGGCGGCGCGGCGCGGGAGATTCCGGATCGAAGCAGTTTTCGACGGTCACGCGAAGCTGTCCGTCGCGGACCCGGCTATCGACGCGGATCGAGCCGCCGTTGACCAGCGTGGCGACGCCGTGCTTGACGGCGTTTTCCACCAGTGGTTGAAGAACGAGCGGGGGCACCTGGCAGTCCGCGCACTTCTCGTCCACGTGGATCTCCACGTGAAGGCGCGAGCCGAAACGGATCTGCTCGACGTCCAGATATGCTTGCGCGAGATCCAACTCCTCATGCCAAGCGACGCTTTCCCGCTCGCCCAGGCCGAGCGTATTGCGTAGGAACTCCGCCAGGCGAATGCACATTTCGCGGGCGCGGCCGGGATCGGAGGTGGTGAGAGCGGTGATGGAGTTGAGGCTGTTGAAGAGGAAATGCGGATTGATCTGGGCCTTGAGCGCGCGTAGCTCGGCGTCGCGGGCGTCGAGCGCGGCCTGGCGGGAGGTTTCAAACGCCACCAGCATATAGTGCAGCGCCACGGAGAGCAGATAAACCAGAAGGCCGACGGCGATCAGCGGCGTGATGGCGGGATCGAGGCGCGCGCCGAAGTCGAAGGCGTAGCCGATGGCGCGCGCCAGAGCCACCCATAACGCCGTGGCGAGCACCGCGGCGCTGGAGTGGGAGACGGCTAATTTCAGACCGTTGGCGGCATTCGGCGGTAGTTGGCGGCACATGTACCACGGAGTCAGGCAAACGAAGGCGAAAAACAGCGTCAACGGCATTGCGACGCCCAAAGCCTGCCGCCAGGAAAGCTCGCCGTCGGTGACGCGCATCAGGGGGGCCAGCATAGAGCCCAGCCCCAGCCATACGGCCACATATTGCGCCAACCATTTGGGATTGCGAAGGACCGGATGCATAGTTAGTTTTTAACTACCACGCCGCCGAACACGGCGCTGCCGCGAACGATCAAGCGGGGGCGCTGGAGGCCATTGTCAGGCGGGCGATGAGTTTTGTCGTCAAATCCGCCCAGAATGCTCGCCCCGCGGACTACTACGTCCCAGTTTTCCGGCGCCCAGATTTCGACGCCGCCGAAGATAGCGTTGGCTTTCACTTCGACCTCCTCGCGACTGGTGGCGGCCCGATGCATATCGATCTCGATGCCGCCAAAAAATGCGACCGCTTCCCCACCCTGAAAATCCTGCGAATCGACGCGGCGGTTGATCGCTCCGAAGATTGCGTATTCCTTCAGGATGCTTTCGGATGTGCCACCAACGTCATGATGGAAGGCTCCACGGATTTCCAAACGGGCATCAAAGCCGCGGACCAGGAGATAGACGCCGGCCAGGATTAGCATGGCGGGCCAAAGCAGCCGCCAGATGAGCGGCGGCAAAAACCCAAGATTGATCGCCAGGAACACGAGGCCGACAAGGAGGACAACGGCGCCGCCGAGCTGGCGCGCGGAATCCCGCGCGTCCACCAGCTTTGCCGTGCCCATGGCGATCAACAACACCGGCCCAAATGCGCCCCAGCGGACGGGAGGGATAAGGCCAAGATTTTCAAGAAGGAAGAGGACTCCGAGCAGCAGAACGAAAGCGCCGGCCACAAGGCGGAATCCCTGGCTGTGTCCATCGGCGATATCGCCATAGGTTCCGCGGGACAGGCGGCGCTGCATCCGCGACTCCCACTTCTGGCGGCGGCGTTCCCTCCAGTTTTCGAAGCGTTGGCCAGGGCCGTTCGTTGTCATTGGCTCATCCTCACGTAAGCGATCCTAACAAGCTTTGCGGCCGCCGCTTACTACGAATTCGACGAATGACGAAAGTAGAGCGGTAAATGACGAAGATTTCAGGAGCCAGCGGCAGAAGCCACCTTTGCATCGGGGCATCTGAAACCATCGCCCGGCGAGGGAAGGGTTCCGTTCGATTCGGCTCGTTTCCCTCACACTTGGCTCGCGCAAACGCGCAGGTCGCGGCAAAACCGAGCCCCGCCGCGCAGCCGCCCAAATCGTTTCCTGCTTTCCCAGGCATTGGGAGGGGATTGACAGTCTCGCCGTGGACGCTTGACTTTTTGCGATCGCCCGGATTATCTTTAACGTTTTGTAAGCATTTCAGCGCGAGGCGCGGCTATCTGCCCGGGAAAATAGATTCCTCGGTGTGGCGTGCGCTGAAGTGGAGGACTTAGCTTCGTAGAGTGCGAGGCTAGAGGAGCGGCTCCCATTTCTAGCGTGGATCGCCAAAACGTGGAAAGCGAAACCATTCTCGACTCGACGTTGGAGAGCGTCGACGTGGGCGAGGAGCTCGTACTGAAGGAGGCGCAGGATCTGGGTTTTGGCGAAGACGATCAGCACAAAATCGGAATCGCGGTGCGGGAGTGCCTGGTCAACGCGGTAATTCATGGAAATCGATACAACCTGCGTAAAAAGGTTCATTTGACGGTTTCACGAAGCCCAGGCAGGCTCGAGATCCGCATCGGAGACGAAGGCGAGCACTTCGATATCTCACAGTTGCCGGACCCGCTGGCCGACGAGAATTTGTTACGTCATTCCGGGCGAGGCCTCCTACTGATGCAGGCATTTATGGACGAGTTTCAGGTCCGGCCTCGTGAGCCGAACGGCACAGAAGTAAGATTGGTGAAGCATACGGCAAGAGCCGCTTAGAAAGCGCGTGGGCTGGCCGCGGCGCGCGGCCTTAAAGGAGGAACCCTTGAGTGTGAAATTAACCACCCGTCAGGTGGGCGACGTTACGGTAGTGGATGCGGCCGGTCGAATCACGTTGGGCGATGGGGCCAGCGCGTTTCGCGACACAATTCGGGATTTGGCCAGCAGCGGGCACAAAAAGTTGCTGCTCAACCTTGCCGAAGTGTCTTACATCGATAGCTCGGGTATTGGAGAAATGGTTTCCGGATTCACCACAGTGACGAATCAGGGTGGGCAGGTGAAGCTGCTGAACCTGACCAAGCGCGTCAAAGATCTGTTGCAGATCACCAAGCTGTACACCGTGTTTGAGGTCTTTGAGGACGAAACAGCCGCGGTCGGCAGCTTCAGTTAGTCCTGGCGCAGCCGGGCCGCCCCAATCGCCGGGGTATCATCGGAGGGATGCCTTCCTTAGGTTGGCCCCCGTTGCTGTATTCGGAATGGGAGAGCACCCGCGACACACTTCACATGTGGACCCAGATTGTGGGCAAGACGCGGATGGCTCTCACCCCGCTCGAAAACCATTGGTGGAACGTTGCGCTTTACGTCACGCCGCGCGGGCTGACGACCTCGCCTATTCCCTGGCGCGATGAAACATTCGAGATCCAGTTCGATTTCATCGCCCATCGGCTCCTGATTGACACCAGCGCCGGCCAGAACGCTTCGATGCGCCTGTTCCCACGCTCTGTCGCTGACTTCTACGCGGAATACACGGCTATGCTGGCGTCGCTCGGAATCGAAGCGCGCATTTATCGAAAGCCCGTCGAGTTCGACGATACAACTCCGTTCGATCAGGACCGCCATCACGCTTCCTATGACGCGCCTTATGTCGAGCGATTCCAGCGGATTTTGGTCAACAGCGACCTTGTGTTCAAGCAGTTCCGGTCGCGTTTTCTTGGTAAATGCAGTCCTGTTCATTTTTTTTGGGGCTCGTTCGATCTCGCTGTGACTCGATTTTCTGGCCGCCGGGCTTCCCCGCGCGAAGGCGCGGATCCCATCACATACGAGGCGTATTCGCACGAAGTGACAAGCTGCGGCTTCTGGCCGGGAGACCGCCGCTACGAGCAAGCCGCGTTCTATGCTTACAGCGCGCCAGCGCCGCCGGGACTTGAGCGCGAACTCGTCCGCCCGTCTGCCGCACATTGGGACGTTTCGCTCAACGAGTTCATCCTCAACTACCAGGACGCTCGCGCGGCGCCTTCGCCGGGCGACGCAATCCTCGATTTCTGCCAAAGCGCTTATGAAGCCGGTGCGAACCTCGCCCAGTGGGATCGCGGAAATCTGGAACGAGGGAAGGGAAGCTTATAAAGCAGGCCGGAGCTATCTGGCGCCGCGACCGCGGCCGCCGCGGCCCGAGCTGCCGCCGGTTCCCCCTTTGGCGCCTTTCCCGATCAGAAAATCGGCGACGGTTTGATACCGCAACGCCCGCGCCCCATCCAGGGCCGTGCGGCCATCCGTATTGGCGACGTTCACGTCGGCGCCTAGCTCCACGGCAAGCTTGACGGTTTCGAGGGTCAGCGCTTCGGCTTCGCCTTTGGGAACATCCACCCAAGGCTTGGTTCGGATAATCCCGACGGCGGCCATCACAGGTGTGGCTATTTCCGTTTTCTGAACCGCCCCGAAACCCTGCTCAGCGGTGTATTCGGCGTGATGCACAAAATGCGGATCGGCGCCGCGCTTCACCAGCAGCCGCATGATTTCGGGCTCGGTGAAGCGGGCCGCCAGCCAATAGGGCGTGGCCCCCACCAATTGCGGCTCGAAATTGTAATCTTCCGACGAGCGCCGAGTGGGCGTCCATGTCTTCAGCGGCGCGTTGGGATCCGCCCCGTGATCGAGCAACGCCCCAGCCATCTTCTCGTCCCGACGCATGATCGCTTCATGCAACGCGGTGAAGCCACAATCGGCCAGATTAGGATTCGCGCCCCGGTCCAACAGAAACAAAACCAAATCTGTGAATCCGGAATGTGCGGCCAGCGTCGTTGCGCTCACTCCCCAGGCGTCCGCGTCGTTCACGTTGGCTCCCGCGGCTACCAACAGCTTCGCCGATTCCAGATCGCCCACGCGCGCGGCGAACAACAGCGCCGTTTCTCCGCCATGCGGAATAGCCTTGTTGTAGGGAAGATATCCGTGGGGCGGAACCGCCATCACTTCGCTCCAGACGTCGGAACGAAGGTTCAGATCGGCGTGATGGGTTAGCAACGCTTTCACCGCTTCCGGATGCTTCTGCGACGCAGCCCACATCAGAGCCGTCTGCCCACGGGTGCCGTGCGCATTGGGGTTCGCACCCCTGGCCAGCAATAACTCCACCACTTCGGCGTAACCCCCTCGCGCCGCCACCATCAGGGGCGTCTCGCCCGAAAGCAGCGCCAAATTCGGATCAGCGCCCGCTTCCAGCAGCCTCCGCACCATCGCGGAACTGCCGTTTTGGCTAGCCGTCCACAGCGGGGTGACACCCAGATCGGTGGCCACGTTGACATTCGCCCCGGCGCGAAGCAACGCGTCCGCAGTTTTGACATCATCGCGGTAACTCGCCCAATGGAGCGCAGTCGCGCCATCGGGCTCCGCGACGTTCACATCGGCTTTCTTTTGAATCAGCGCCCGCAGCTCGGCTAGATCGCCTCTTTTGGCGGCATCCGCCACGACCGGCCGCGCAACGCCGCCGGCCAAAATCCCACCGGCGAAAAATGCGGCCAAACCCAAGGTTCGCATCCCGAACTAGACCTCCAAAGGATCTACCGCAAGCTTGCCCGTGCTGCCGCCCACTTTCTCCACCGGATAATCCATCCGGTCCATGATGGTCATCAGGAGATTGGCTTGCGATGGCTTGCCGGCATATACGATGTGCCGGCCGCCCTTGATCCGTCCCGCGTGCCCGCCCACCAGCATCAGGGGCAAATTCTCGCCAGAATGGGCGTTGCTGTTTGAGATGCCCGCGCCATAAAGAATGGTCATATGATCCAGCAGCGAGCCATCGCCATCCGCCGTATCGCGAAGCTTCGCAAGGTACCTCGAAAACAGCTCCGCGTGGTACCGGTTGATCTTGGACATCTTTTCCACCAGCTCAGGGATGTTGTTGTGATGGGAAAGCGGATGATGCGCTTCCGGCACGCCAATCTGAGGATAGGGCCGCGGGCTTTGCTCCTTGCTGATCATGAAGGAAACGACACGCGTAAGATCGGACTGAAGCGCCAGAAGCTGCAAATCCAGCATCAGCGCCAGATGGTCTTCGAAAACCGGAGGAGCGCCAAGAGGCTGATCGAGCGAAGGCAGCTCGATATCGCTCTGCTTCTCAGCCATCTGAATGCGGCGCTCGACGTCGCGCACCGCGTCCGTATATTCGTCCACCTTGCCGCGATCGCGCGGGCCGAGCTGGTTCTTCAAGTCCTCCAGCTTCCCGCTCACCGAATCCAGAATGCTCTTATGTTGCCGCAACCGCTTTTCGCGCGCGGCGCGGTCCGTCGTGCCGCTATCGCCGAATAGCTTCTCGAACACCGTTCGCGGATTCCAATCCATCGGCAGCGGCTGCGTGGGCGTGCGCCAGCAAAGCGTGTCCAGATAAGCGCAGCTTAAATTTCCGGTGCACGCGCCTGCGTTCGCCGGCAAATCCATGCAGATTTCCAGAGTTTCCAATTGCGTTTTTTTGCCGAAGTGAGCGCCGAGCATTTGGTCGATGGAAACGTCGGCAATAATCTCGATTTCGTTTCGCCCGCCCCGCGGCGTCCCGGTTAAGAACGATCCCGACGCGCCCGCGTGGATGTAGTTCCAGCTTGCCTTGATCCCGGAAAAAATCGTCAATTGATTTTTGAACGGCGCAAGCGGCTCCATGATCGGCGCCAGCTCGAAATTGGTCCCATCGCCTTTTGGCGTCCAATACTCCATCGCCATTCCGTTGGGTGTATAAAATGCCTGGAACCGGTGCGCCGGCTTCGTAGCGGCGCGCATAGGCGGAAGCATGGCGTCGAGAAACGGCAACGCGATGGCGGCGCCAAGTCCCTTTAGCATGGTCCGCCGTGGCAACGACTTGTGGAGCAGGTTCATCGTTTTTTATCTTATGTCAATTCGAGGTTCAGCGGGAGGCGCCGATGTGGCACGATAGAGGCAAATGCCCGATACTCGCCAACGTTTGCGCGCCGTAATCGAAAAAGTAGCCGAAAGACCAGTTCCGGAAGACCCGGAAGAATCGCTGTTTGAAAGCGGCCTGCTCGATTCCTTCCAGCTTCCGGATCTCGTAGGAGCTATTGAGCAGGAGTTCTCCATTCGGGTGCCCGACGGGGACTTGAATCCGCGGAAGTTCGATTCTCTGGCGCGGATGGAAGCCTACTTGGCTACTCTGGCGCAATAGAGTTTGGATGAGCGCTTACCTACACGCGTTTGGCGCATATCTGCCCGAGCGTGTGGTGACCAACGCGGAGTTGGCGGGAAGGTTGAACTGCTCCGAGGAGTGGATTGAGAAAGCCACGGGCATTCGTGAGCGGCGCTGGGCGGAGGCGGAAACGGGCGTTTCCGATTTTGCGTTCGAAGCTGCGAAAGCATGCCTGGCTCGCGCTGGCGTGGCGGCGTCGCAAATCGGCTTGCTGATTCTCGCATCCGGAAGCGCTCCGCCCGGCTTCCCTGGCCCGGCCGCCATGCTGGCGGCGCGATTAGGCCTGGGCACAGAACCATCAATCGATCTGCCTATGGCGAGCGCGGGAAGCTTGTTTGGCCTGGTGCTGGCAGCGCGCCTGAGCGAAACCTTCGGCGACGTACTGGTGGTAGCCTCTGAGAAGATGTCCGCAGTAATCGAAGCGCATCCGCTTGATCGGAATACCGCCATCCTGTTCGGCGATGGCGCGGGCGCAGCATTAGTAAGCCGCCGTGCGGGTCCATGGAAAATTTTGGACTGCGCCCTCCATTCAGATGGTCAGTTCGCCGGCGACCTTGGTTACGACTGTACTTCGCCTCTCCGCATGAACGGGCTGAGCGTGATCCTACACGCTTCGCGCAAGCTGCCCGCGGCCATTCAAGAAGCGCTGGAGCGCTCGGGAATCGCCGTCGGGGACGTATCGCAGTTGTTGGTTCACCAGGCAAATCAGAATCTGCTGACGCGCGTGGCCAAGGCGCTGGGCGTTGCGGAGTCGCGAGTGTTTTCGAATGTGGCGCGGTACGGCAACACGTCGTCCGCATCGATGTTGATCGCGGCGGCGGAATGGAGCGCAGGAAAGCCATCGGACGGGCCGATTGTATTGGCCGCGTTCGGGGCCGGCTGGCACTGGGGCGCGCTGGTTGCAACCCAATGAAATGCCGCCGGCAGAGCCAGCGAGCATCCAAAGTCAAGGGAGGGACTAACATGAATTACGGAAAATTGGCCAAGTTCCTCCTGTTGAGTTGCTTGCTGGCGATGCCGGCGGCGGCCCAGCGTGGAGGGAGAGGCGGTCGTGGCGGAATGGGTGGAGGCGGATTCCCAGGTGGAATGGGCCGTGGATTCCACCCAGGCGGTGGATTTCGGGACGGATTCCGCGGTGGGGGATTCCGCGGCGGGAATCGGTTCTTTTTCGGCTTCGGCGGTCCGGGTTTATTGGGATGGGGCTATCCCTATGGATGGGGTTATCCCTATTATTATGGCTATTATCCCTACTCGGGCTACTATCCTTACGGCGGCTACTACCCGTATTCGGCTGCTCCGTACTTGGACTCTGGGTCCGAATACGTATACAGCCCGCCGCAGCAGTCCTGTGAGCAAGCCAATGGCGCGCCCGTCTATCAGATCAAGCTGACCTACTCGAACGACATCTGGTTAACGCAAAAGTACTGGTACACGGCCGGGACGCTTAATTTCCTAACGATGCAGGGCGAGGTGAAAAAAACGCCGATTCATTCGATCGACCCGATGACGTTTCAGTTGAATCACAACTGTGGCCTGAACTTTCAGGGGCCGCAATAGAAATGGCGGTTTCAGTGGGATGGCGGGCCGCCCTCCTGCTCCCACCCGCCGCCGAGGGCATTGTAGATCTGAACCAGGGCGAGGCGCTCGTTTAATTGGGCGCGAGCAAGGTTTAGTTCAGCCGCGAAATAATTGGTTTCGTTGGTGAGGACTTCCAGGTAGCTAGCGGCTCCGCCGCGGTAGCGGGTTTCAGAGAGATTCGCGGCTCCCTGAGCCGCAGCGGTGAGCGCCTGCTGGTGTTCGCGGAACTGCCGGTACTTGGCGAAGGAGACCAGCGCGTCGGAGACCTGGCGGAAGGCTTGCTGGATGGTCTGCTCATACGCGAGAAGCGCCTGCTGCTCTTGGGCTTGTGCTAGCTTCACATTCGCGCGGCGGCGGCCGTGATCGAAGATTGGCTGGGTCATGAAGGCAGAAAAATTCCAAGCGCTTCCCGTAAAGAGGCCAGCAAGCTGCGAGCTCTCCGCGCCGCCCCCGCCGGTCAGCGGCAGGCTGGGAAACAGTTGGGCGCGCGCGAGTCCGATTTCGGCATTCGCAGCGACAAGTTGTTGTTCGGCTTGGCGTATGTCGGGGCGGCGCTCCAGCAACTCCGAAGGCAGGCCTGCCGGGACTGCTTCGGGAATGGGCTGCTCGATAAGCGGCGCGCCGCGCGGGATCTCGCGAGGGTTCTCTCCGAGCAGCGTGCTGAGGGCATCTTCCATCACCGCGATCTGGCGTTCCGAATCGGGAATAGTTTCGGCCGCGGTTTCCACGAGCTGCTGAGCCTGCCGCACGTCGAGCAGGCTGGCGGCCCCGCCCTGCTCGAGCGTTGTGGTGAGCTTGAGCGATTCCTGCCGCGAGGCAAGAGTGCGTTTGGCGATTTCCAACTCCAAGTCCAGCTCGCGAAGCTGGAAGTAGCTTGTGGCGACGTTTGCGACAACCGCGCTGAGCACCGCGTTGCGGTTCCACTGGGAGGCGAGCAGATTGGCGCGGGCGGCTTCGGTGGCGCGGCGGTACTGCCCCCAGAAATCGATGTTCCACGAAAAAATTCCTTGCAACTGCGCCGCGGCGAAACCGAACGCGGGAATCTTCTGGCCCGTGTAGCCGGCTCCAGCGTTCAACTGCGGAAACTGGTCTGCCCGCGCGATGCCGAGTTGCGCTTGGGTTTCCAAGACGCGCGCGGCCGCGATGCGCGCGTCATAGTTGTGCTCGATCGCGGTGCGGATGAGCAACTGGAGCTGGCTGTCTTTAAAGACGGTCCACCACCTTTCATCCCCGAGCGAAGCGGCGGGCGGAAATTGATCCCCGTTGCGGAAATTAGAAGGAACGTCAACAGAGGGCCGACGGTAGTTTGGGCCCACCGTGCAGCCAGCGACAAGCGCGAGAGACGCTATTAAAACTGTTGTTTTCATCGCGCGCGCTCCGGTTCCGCGGCCGGATGCGGCCGTCCAGACAAGCGTTCGCGGATTCTTTCAACCGCGTCGAAAGTGACAGGAATGAAGAAAATGGCGATCAAAGATGCCGAGAGCATTCCGCCGATTACCGCCGTGCCGAGCACCTTCCGCGAGACTGCGCCGGCGCCGGCCGCCGCCCACAGAGGAAGGCAGCCGAGAATAAAGGCGAATGCGGTCATAAGGATGGGGCGAAGGCGGATGCGTGCGCCGGTAAGAGCGGCGTCGTCCAGGCTTCGGCCCTTTTCATATTCGGCCTTGGCGAACTCCACAATCAGAATCGCGTTCTTGGCGGCGAGTCCGATAAGCATCACCAATCCAATTTGCGCGTACACGTTGTTTTCAAACGTTCGCAGCCACAGCGTCAAATATGCGCCCAGCACGGCGACCGGCGTTCCCAGCAGTACGCTGAACGGCAGAGACCAGCTCTCATAGAGCGCCGCCAGGATAAGGAAAACGAACAACAACGAAAGGCCGAAGATAGCCGCGGGCGGCACGCCCTGCGCGGCTTTTTGCTCCTGGAACGACATGCCTGTATAGTCGTAACCCATTTCGCGAGGCATTGTCTGGGCGAAGGTTTCTTCGAGCGCCTTCATGGCCTGCCCGGAGCTGTAACCAGGCGCGGCGGAAGCGTTGATCTGCGCCGCGTGATATTCGTTGTAGCGCATGGTGAACTCCGGCCCGTTGATGCTCTTGAGGGCGGTGACCGCGCTCATCGGAACCATGCCCCCGCTTTTATTGGCGACGTAGAATTGGCCGATGTTTTCAGGCCGGGTGCGGTAGGGGCCCTCGGCTTCGACATAAACCTGCCATTGGCGGCCGAAGCGATTAAAGTAATTTACGAGGTATCCGCCCATAAAGGCTTGTAATGTCTGATATACATCTCCGATATTGACGCCTTCGCGCTCGACTTTAGCGCGGTCCACGTCCACATACTGCTGAGGGACCCCGGCCAGGAATGTGGAGGTCAGGCCCGAGAGCTCGGGACGCTTGCGCGCGGCCGCGACGAACTTATCCACATTGGCCCCCAGAAACGCCAAATCTCCGCCGGAGCGATCCTCCAGCATGAACGTGACGCCTCCGCTGGTGCCCACTCCCGGAATGGCGGGAGGAGAGAAAGAAAATGCGATGCCGTCACGAACTTTACTTAGCTCCCGCGTGATGTGATTGCGGATCGCTAGATACTGCTCTTCGGGGCGGGTTCGTTCCTCCCAGGGCTTTTCGGTAATGAAGAAGAACGCGCTATAGGAGTTCTGCACGCGGCTCAACAGACTGAAGCCGAGCACCGAAGTGCAACCCTGAACGCCCGGAGTATGGAGGATGATATTTTCCACTTGCCGCGCCGCCTCGCCGGTCCGCTCCATCGAGGCGGCGTTGGGGAGTTGCAGACTGGCGTAGATGTAGCCGTAGTCTTCCTCCGGGAGAAAGGATGCGGGAAGCTTGCCGCCCACAAACCATGCCGCGGCGCCGATGGCCGCCAGGGCGAGAAAACTGAGCGCGGCTTTGCGGATCAGAGCCCCCGCCACTTTGAGATACCCTTCCGTGGCCCAGCCGAAGGCGCGGTTAAAGCCGCGGAAGAAAAGGCCTAGCGGGCCGCGAGATCGCTTCTTGCGCGGCTTCAACAAGAGCGCCGATAACGCTGGACTGAGCGACAGCGCATTGAACGCAGACAGAATTACCGAGATGGCAATGGTGACGGCGAACTGTTGATATAACCGCCCAGTGATGCCCGGAATGAAGACGGTGGGAATGAAGACCGCGCTCAGAATCAACGCTATGGCGATCACCGGCCCGGATACTTCATCCATTGCTTTAAGGGCGGCGTCGCGCGGAGACAGACCCTCTTCAATATGTCTTTCGACAGCCTCGACCACTACAATGGCGTCGTCGACCACCAGTCCGATCGCCAGCACCAATCCGAACAACGAAAGGGTGTTGATAGAAAAGCCGAGCAGCGGGAAGACGGCGAACGTGCCGATCAAGGAAACGGGCACTGCCAGCAACGGAATCAGCGTGGCTCGCCAGCCTTGCAGGAAGACATAGACGACGATAACCACCAAACCCAACGCGGCCAGCAGAGTGTAGACGATTTCGCGCATGCCCGCGGTGACGGCGGCGGTGGTGTCCAGACTGACGTTGTATTTGAGATCGCTCGGAAAGCGCTTGCTCAATTCCGCGATCCGCTTGCGCAGGCCCTTGGCCGCATCGACGGCGTTGGAGCCCGGAAGCTGGTAGCAGGCCAGAATGGCCGATGGCCGGCCGTTATAGCGGCCCGAGAGATTGTACGTTTGAGCACCCAACTCAATGCGCGCCACATCTTTCAGGCGCAGCGTGGAGCCATCCGCATTCGCCCTTAGAACGATGTCGCCGAACTCCTCGGGCGTGGCGAGGCGTCCCTGCGTGCGGACGGTATAAGTGAATTGTTGCCCGGGCGGAATGGGCTCGCCGCCGATCTGCCCGGCGGGATTCACCGTGTTCTGGGTCTGCAACGCCTGGATGATCTCGGGAACGGTGACGTGCAGCTTTGCCAGTTGATCCGGCTTGACCCAGCAGCGCATGGCGTACTGTCCGGCGCCGAACACCTGGACCCGTGCGATTCCGGGAACGCGCGTCAGCTCGTCCACCAGGTTGATATAGGCGAAATTGGCGAGAAACGTATTGTCGTATGTGCCGTTGGGCGAATACAGCGAAATCAGCAGCATCGGCGCCGTCAGCGATTTCAGGACGGTCAATCCGGACGTGTTCACCTGGGCGGGCAACTGCGGCTGCGCCTGGGCGGTTCGCAACTGCGTCAGCACCTGATCGATATTGGGGTCGGTGCCCACGTCGAAGTTGACGGTGATCTGGGTTTGGCCGCTCGAGGAGTTCACCGAGTACATGTAGTTCATGTTGTCTACGCCGCTGATTTGCTCTTCGAGCGGCGTAGCGACGGATTGCTCCAGGGTCTGAGCGTCCGCGCCAGGATAAAGCGCGGTGACCTGGATTTCGGGAGGCACGATGCTGGGAAACTGCGCCACCGGCAAAGCAAGCGCCGAAACCAGGCCGATAACCACCATGAGAATGGCGATGACCATCGCTACGATGGGCCGCCGGATGAAGAACTTCGGCATGCTTTAGTTCCCTGCCATTTCCTCGTCCGGTTTCGGACTCACCAGCGCGCCTTCGGAGACTTTGGACGTGCCTTCAGAAACCACGCGCTCGCCCGCCTTGAGGCCGCTCATGATCACCCACAACTGGCCCGAACGCTCAGCAGTTTCGACGGTTCGAAGACTCACTTTGTTATCCGGGCCAACCACGGCCACTTGATGGCGCCCTTGAAGTTCGGTAACGGCGCGCTGAGGAACCAGAAGCGCGCCCTTGCGGAAACCCGTCATCGCGCGGATTCGGCCGAATTGGCCCGGCCGAAGGAGGTTTCCTGGGTTATCGAACGAGCCAATAATGCGAATCGTTCCCGTTTGCGGATCTACCTGACGATCGGCGAAAATCATGTGGCCTTGATGCGGATAAATGTTTCCGTTGGAAAGCGTCAATTGAAGCGGAACCTGGCGCCCTAACAGATCTTGGGGGGAATTGGGATGGAGTTTTCCGGCAAGCGATAGATATTCCTGTTCGCTGATGGAAAAGCCCGCCTTGATGGGATTCACGGAGGAGACCGTGGTGAGAACCGTGGTGGGACCCACCAGGTTGCCGATTTGTGTGGTCGCCACGCCCGCGACGCCATCGATTAAGGAGCGCACTTTGGTGAACCCCAGATTTAACTGGGCCTGCTCGACGGCGGCTTCGGCGGCCTGAATGGCGGCCTTAGCGGCTTGAATCGCGCCTTCGTCGGCCTTGATAAGCGCCTCGGCTTGGGCCTTGGCTTGAACGTCGTTGTCCAACTGACTTTGCGGAATGGCGTGCGCGGAGGCAAGCGGAGTATCTCGCTTGACGTTAATATCGGCGAGGCCGAGCTGGGCGTGCGCCTGCGCTAGCTGGCCCTCGGCTTGCGAAAGCTGCCCTCGCGCTTGCGCAAGCTGCCCCTGGGCCTGATCCAGAGCCGCCTGGAACGGGCGCGGATCGATTTCAAACAGAATGTCGTCCCGGTGGACGAACGAGCCTTCGGCGTAATCCTGCCGAATGAGATAACCGCTGACCTGGGGTTGAATATTGGCATTGATGTAGCCATCAAGAGTCGCCACCCAATCTCCATAGATGGGAACGTCTTTCTGAACTACGGTTACGACGCCGACTTCCATCGCGGCGGGCGAGGACGGCGCGGACGCGGTGGCCTCGGTCTTTCCGCAACCGCCGAAAAACAGCGTGCCGACGATCGCGGCCGTCCAGGCTATGGCATTCGGCAGATTCATCGGACGGTCCTTCTGCCGGAGCGGTGAGCGACACGGGCGTTGAAATAAGCAAGAAGAAGCATTTTGAATTCCTGTACTATCCTCCGCCGTTCCCCCGGCGGAAGCTCCATGTAAAGCTGGTTCAGCGTCTTGATGACGTGCAGTGTTACCGTTCCCATCCGCAGCGCTTTGTCCTTGGCCAGCTTGGGCCTCTGAGCCAGCAGAACCGCGGCGAAGCGTTGGCGCAGCACGTTGCGCATGCTAGCGGGAGCCCGCGTGACCCGCGGCGCGTCCAGCAACGCGGGAAGCGCGGGATGGGCTTCCACAAAACGAACGGTCAACTCAATCAGATGTGCGACCAGCCTCTCGAGATTCAGGGTTCTTGCGCGCACCGTAAGCGGGACATACAAGGCGTCGAACCGCTTGGCGTACTCGATTCGTAATGCTTGCGTAATGCAAGCCTTGCTCGGAAAGAATTGATAGAGCGATCCGATGGCTGCTCCGGCGCGCTCGGCGATCGCGCTCATAGTCGCGGCTTCGTAGCCCGATTCGGCGATCACGGCCTCGGCGGCTTCCAGCAGCTTGGCCACGCGGCGCTCGCCGCGCTCCTGCCGGGGGACCTTTGGGACGGCCGCGGCGGAATATGAGGACATGCTCATATTTATGATACACGAGGCGCCCGCGTCGCGCTCGCGGCCTCAAAATGGCCCACCTCTGCGGCGTTTTCGGACAAGCGGAAAAACGGGTGCGTGGGCTGATGCCGCCGCTAGCCGAACAGCTTCGCCCCGAGCCCAAGAAGCGCGGCTCCAAGCATCAGCCAGACCGATTCCAATTTGGTGAAGCTGAGAAGCAGGAAACTCGCGACTACAATGGCCAGCGTGAACGGCCCGCTAATGGCGTCGCGGGCCAATGGGACCGACGCGGCCAATAGCAAACCGGCGCTTCCCAGAAGCACGCCGCGCATCGAATCCCGGATCAGGGGAAGCTCGGCGCAGCTCCCCAGCCAGCGCATTAGCGGCAGCACCAGGAACGCCGGCGTTATCATGGCCAGAAACGCGGCGACCGCCCCAGGCGTGCCTTTGACGTAGTACCCGATGCAGACCAGATACAGGCCGAAAGGGCCGGGACCCGCGCGCCCCGCCACCACCGCCGTGTTCACCTGCCGGTCCGTCAGCAGATGCCGCTCCACCACGAAATCGTTGCGGACGATGGGAAGCGACCCCAAGCCGCTGAACGACATCGCAGACGCCTTGAGCAACAGCAGATAGAGCACGACGATATTCATTTCGCGCCGCCTTCGTTTGCGGCAACGGCGCGGGCGGGAGCGTCGCGCCAAATGAGCGATACCATCGCCGCCGCCGCCAAAATCGGCACGGGCGTGATATTGAATTTCCAGGAGGCCAGAAAGGCTCCTCCCGTGATGGTAATGCCTCGGAGAAGCTTGGTCGCGCCGCCTTTCACAAATGGGCGAACCAGCCACGCCACAATCGACCACATGGTTCCGGAAACAGCCGCCACCGTTCCGGCCAGCGCGCCCATCACCCAACGATGGCTGCTGCCGGATTCGATCCCTTGAAGGATCAGCACCGCCAGGGCGGCGCTCGGCGCGCAGGAAGCCAACACGGCGGCCACCGCTCCGCCCGCGCCCATCACGAGCCATCCCGCCGCCGCGCAAAACGCGATGACGTTAGTGCCGGGCGTGACCCGGGCAAGCGCGAAAGCCAGAGCGTAATCTTCCGAGGTGATCCACCGGCGCAGGTCCACCAGCTCGCGGCCCAGCACCGCCATCGTGACGTATCCGCCGCCGAAGGTAGTGTTGCCGACGCGAAGGAAAATATTGGTGAGCTTGCCGAGCGAGCGGTCCGACATGTTGGAGATTCTAACAGGCGGTTTGTAATGGTCGGCTCGCTCTTCTGCCGAGGCAGCGCCTTAGGGCTTGCTATCGCGCCCAAGTAGGCATCACGTAAGCGTAAAACAGGGTCACTAAACCCGCCAACGCGGCCAGAAGAATGCTGTGCTTTACGGTGAACCGCATGAGCCGCGCTTCTTCCTGACTGGTAAGGCCGGTGGCGGCGCCGGCCACAGCGATGCTTTGAAGGCTGATCATTTTGCCCATCACTCCGCCGGCCGAGTTAGACGACGCCATCAACGCCGGATTGAATCCGAGCTTGTTGGCCGTAACCACTTGTAAATTTCCGAATAGCGCATTGGCGGAAGTGTCGCTGCCGGTCAAAAATACGCCGATCCAGCCCAGCAGCGCGCTGAAGAACGGAAACGAAGCGCCGGTGGCCGCAAACGTCAGGCCCAGCGTCGCGGTCGCGCCGGAGTAGTTCATCAAATACGCTAGGCCCAAAACCGTGGCGATGGTGAGGGTGGGGAGCGCAAGCTGCTTTATTGTAAGCCAAAAACAGTTGGCCAGCTTGCCCGGCGAAACGCGCAACAAAATAGCCGAGGCGAAAGTGGCGTAAAGCGCGGCTGTGCCGCTGGTGGTCAGCGGATTGAATGTGTAGCTCGCCGCATATGGCGACTGTGCCTTAACTACCGGCGGCATCTTCTGCACCAGATTATGCAGGCCTGGCCATCCAAAAACGAATGTGGTGTGACGGTTGAGAAAAGCCTTCAGCGCGGCCAGCTTCGCGGTGGGCCACAAAGCCTCGTAAGGCTTTGGCAGAATGATTTGATCGCCATTCATCAATAGGACAAAGATCACCAAGAAAATGTATGGCGACCAGGCTAGTAAAATCTCTCCAGCCGAATAGCGGGGAGAGCCGTCCGCGAGGCGATCGGCGGGATGGCGGCGAAAAACGCAAATCGCCACCATGGCTCCTATCGCCGCCAGAGAGCTGAGGATGGCCGTGAGATAGGGACCGAGATAACTCGAAACCAGAAATTGCACTATGGCGAAGACCGCTCCGCATATCAGCGCGGCGGCTCCGGCGTGTGCAAGACCTTTCCTTCCGCCCATCACGGCGATGACGTAGAGCGGCACAAACAGCGCCAGCGGCGCGCAAAGCCGGCCGACGTCGGCGGAAAGGTCAAGCAGCGGCAGATTAGTAACGCTCTGCAAACCCACTATAGGCGTGCCGATGGCGCCGAACGCGACAGGAGCGGTGTTGGCCAATAGACAGATCGCGGCGGCTTCAAACGGCGCCATTCCTAAACCGGCCAGCATCGCGGAGGCCACCGCCACCGGCGTCCCGAAGCCGGACGCACCTTCGATGAACGCTCCAAAAGCGAAGGCGATCACCAGCGCCTGCATATGCGGATCGCTGGTCAGGTGGCCGATGGAATCCTTGATGATTTGAAACTTGCCCGTCTCGACGGCGAGGCGGTAGAGCAGCAGCGCAGTGAAGACAATCCAGCCTATCGGCAGTAATCCATACGCGGCGCCGTAAAAAAGCGAGTTTAGCGCCAAAGTCCATGGCATGCGATAGGCGAACAGCGCAATCAACAGTGCGCTGACGCAGCCGGTTAGCCCCGCCACCCAAGCGCGTTTCCGAGCAATGCCCAAAAGATAGAGCATGAGGGCGATCGGAACCGCCGATAGGAGCGCGGACGCGGCGAGGCTACCCAGGGGCAGATATGTCTGAGACCACATAGGTTTTCTATCTTACCTGACAACACGGCTGAGAGTTTTTCGTGATTGGCCGCACTAGTTTGTAGATCCGATCATATCCTCCGAACCGTGAATGGGCGTTCCGCCCGGCGCCGGCTTCACTTGGACCGCTGGCCGATCGTTGCGGAACGCCCTCTTTCTTGGCTCACCGGCGCCAATTAGCTTAAGCTGCTTGTGTGAGAGTCAACCAACTGGCAACGTGGGTGGGCGGCGTCTGGGAAGGCGATGGAGAAAGGGAGATTCGCGGTGTGGCGTCGCTCGAACATGCAGGACCCGGTGATTTAGCATTTATCGGGCGCGGTCGCGCGGTTAAGGAGGCCGGGGATTCCGCGGCAGGGTGTCTGCTAGTCTTTGAAGACTACCCCAACTCCGATCGGCGAACCGTGATTCGCGTCCGGGATCCCCGAGCGGCGATGGCTAAGGCCATCTGGCGCCTTCGTCCGCCCGTCAAGCCTCCCGCGGGCGTTCATCCCACGGCGTCGATTGGCGTGGACGTTCATATCGGAGCGACCTCTTCCATCGGCCCAGGCTGCGCCATTGGCGATCGAGTTCACATTGGGGAAGGCTGCGTGCTTCACGCCAATGTCACGGTGTATCACGATGTCCGCATCGGCAATGACGTGATCCTTCACTCCGGCTCCGTCATTGGGGCGGACGGCTTCGGTTTTGTGATGGTAGACGGAGCGTACGAAAAGTTTCCGCAAGTGGGCCGGGTGGAGATAGCGGACCGGGTGGAGATCGGAGCCAACTGCTGTGTGGACCGCGCGGCTTTGGGAGTGACATCGATCGGCGAGGGAACCAAGCTGGACAACATGGTGCACGTGGGGCACAACTGCCGCATCGGCCGCCACGTAGTAGTGGCCGCTCAGACGGGATTTTCCGGCGGCGTGGTGGTGGAGGATTACGCGGTGATCGGCGGCCAGGTGGGAATTGGGGACAAGGTCCGAATCGAATCGGGCGCGGTGCTAGGATCGGGCAGCGGCGTGCTTACCTCTAAGATCGTGCGCGCCGGGCAGGTGATGTGGGGCACGCCCGCCAGGCCGCTGAAAGAGCATTTGGCGCAGCTGGCGGCGTTGTCGCGGCTGGCCAAAAGACGCGGAAGCTAAGCCGGAGCGGTGTCGTGAATGCGGCCGATATCCAGCACCAGATGTCCGGCCGGCGACGCCTCAAAGGCCGGCAGAAATCGCGCCGACCAATCGATCTCGTCCCAGCGGTAAGAATAACGGGCGTGCACCACTTGCGAGAACGAATCGTCGAATCCTTTGATCAAAATCAGCACTTCCGCTTGCAAACGTTCCAGATCTTCTCGGGTTTTCCCCCAAAGCGGGCTCTGCGGGCCAATGGGATGCACGACCGTCCATGTGAGGGCCAGGAAGAAGATCTTGCGGCGCTCCAGCGGTAGGTCTACGAAACTCCGGCGGAGCGTGCCGTCGGCGCCGTGCTCCACCGTCATCAGAATCACGTCCGCTTCCACCTCCATCATCACGTTGCTGCGCCGATTGGCGACCCGGAACTGCAGGCTGGTTTGATCGCGGTACGGAGCCACCAGCATTTTCCGGCTGAAAATAAGCTTCGCGTTGGGACGAGAAAAGCGCGCGAACATGAGGCTGGTGGCCAATGCGAATCCGCCCACCCCCAGCGTCACCTCCAGAGCCGAGACCAGGTGAGCGGCCAAGCCGAACGGGTAGATCGATCCGTAACCAACGGTGGAGAGGGTTTGAGTGCTGAAGAAAAAGGCTCGCGCCAGCGGGCTCAGTCCCAGATCGCCGTTGCTTGCGCGAAGCGCTCCGGGACCCAGCAGCAGGTACGCCGCGCCGAAAACGCCGTTCACGAACAGGTACAGGCAAACCATCATGCCCAGAAAACGGGGCCATGTGGTTCGGATCAGATAGACGTAAGCATTCCCAGCGGCGCGGCGGAATCCCCGCCGGGAGACATTGAACGAACCATCGCGATTGATGGTTCGCACCAGGGCGCCATTATATTGTTGCGTCAGGCCGGGATCGAAGGAAGGCGTCATGCTTTCGAGATTACCAGCGGGTGGGCATCCGACCGCCGGCTTTCCTTTATGGCTCTGGGCGGACGGCTGACGCCTGCGCCGCCGCTTCCGCCGGAATCAGCCTCAGCTTTAAAAAGTCCTTCTCACCATCACGAACCACCGCGTGCGTGGCGAACTTCGACAGCTTCTCCAGCACTTCCGGATTCCTGTACTCGACCGCCGCCGAAGACGGCAACGCGTAGAAATCGTATTCGCCGGGCGCCAGCCCAGAAGCCGCGAAACGGTCCTGTTGCGCGCTGACCAAGGCTACAAATTTCTCTGTAGCCGCCTTTCGCGCCACGACGACGGCAACTGGTCCGTTTCGGGCTCCGCCTTCCACCGCGCCTTCGATCTCGCCGCCGCCCCGGCGAAGCACGATCGTCAGTTCAGGCGGACGTCCGGAGCCAATCGTCAAGCCCTTCTGCTGCACATCTTCGATCCCCGTTGTGGGGGAAGAGGCGGTTATGCTCTCCACGTATTCGCCGGGCGGCATACGCACTCCCAACTCGTACGTCCCGGGCAGGAGATTTCTCAGGATAAAGCTCCCGTCGGCGATCATCATTGCTCGGGAATTGGGAGGAATTCGCAGAGGCGGGAAAGAACTGAGGGGCGTGGCGACAAGGTAGATGAACTGCAAGGGCCGCTTCGCGCCATTAACCTCGATCCGACCGCGCACGTCTACGGCCGGATTCAGAGTCACCTGCACCGGCGCCGAATCGTGGTCTGAGATCGTCACGGCGGCCTCTCCGAACTCCACCGGGATCGTCTCCGGCGTAAACGCCTGCACGACATAAGAGCCTGGGGCGGCGTTTTCAATCTCAAACGACTTATTGCCCGCAGCTACAAACGTGGGATTGTTCAGCGGCTCACCATCCCGCAAAAGCCGAAGCGCCACGTGGCGCAGCGGTGAAACGTTGCTCAGGGTTCCCCGGATCCGGAAAAGCGGATGTGACCTCAGCTCGAAATCCGCGGTTAGCGTCTGACCGGCCCGGATCTGGACAGCTTTCGCCGCTTGGCGCTGATCCACGCCCGGGAAATAGACCGGGCCGAATCCGTGCCGGTCGTCTGCGCCAGCCCGCGAAGCTTCTAGATAATAAGAACCGGGCGCAAGCGCGGTCAGCCGGTATTGGCCGCCGTTCCCCGCCACGGCGACCGAGTAGTTGTGCCTCAAACGCTGGCGGCCGTCCTGGATCTCCACCCGGCTTGCCCGCACGATCGCGCCGCTAAGAGGTGCGCCGTCGCTGTCCGCCACGCCGCCCTCAATCGCGGCCTCCGGCACCAGGGATATGGTCACGTCTCGCGCCCCAATAGGCAAAAGCGGGACCGTCACGATTTCCGCGTTGTCGGCGGACCGGAAGCCTTCGCGCGAGACAAATAAGCGGGAGGCGGGCAACGCTTGATCGAACTCAATGGCAAATCTGCCGGATTCATCCGTCAGCGCTCGCGCGGCGTCCCCCGGCCAGGGCCGGTCGCTGGGCCGCTCGCGGAAACCGTAAGTTGCGTAACTGACCCGCAGAACAACCAAAGCGCCCGCAAGAGGTTCGCCTGTAACTGCGTTTACGACCGTTCCGGAGACCACATTCTTCGCGCTCGACTGGCTGACGGAAGGCTCGGAACGCTGGGCGGTTATTGGCGCGGAAGCAGCGAGGAAAGCGATTCCTAAGATACTCCACCGCAGCATCCCTCACGATCATATAACGGCGGGAATTGAACGACAATTGCCCCTGCCAGGCGTGTCAAACCTGCGGGAGCACAGATATGGGGCCTAATTTTATTGAACTCTCAGCTATGTATCGCAAGCATCGTGATGTGCGACGCGCTAGGGCGCCGGAAACGAGACGGGCCTGCCGCAACTCCTTCCTTGGAACCTTTCTATTGCGCTTGACGTTTCCCTTTGCATGGAACCGGTGTCTTCTGCGCGCGTGACCCGCCCGCTGGTCAAGTTTTTGTTCGTAGCGAGTTGCCTCCTCTCCATCGTTTCCTGGTACACCACGCAGCAGGGCATGGCGCTCTATCTTTCCACCTGGTTTTCGCTGCTCGCATCGTTGGGCGTTCAAACCGCTCTGGTGTTCGTGGCGTGGTTGATCGGCTTCACCAAGTCCAAGCGGGCGCTGCTGATCGCCGTCTACCTCCTCACCGCGACCGTATCCATCGCATTTTCATACGCGAGCTTATTCACCTGGTTTTCTTCCCGCGAAAGGCCCATGCAGGTAGGGCGCAAGTTGTACGACAAACTCAGCGACGCATCTGATCGCGCCAGCCAAATTCTGGCTTCCGCCATAGCCGAACAGCAAAAGCATGTCGCGGCCATCGACGAAATGACCATCGCCGAAAGGTCCCATGGCTATATTTCGGCGCGCCGAAGACGCCGATCCCTATCTCCAGCAGATTCGGGAAGCCGTGGCGCGTGAGTCGCGTACTTATTCGTCGAGCTATCCCGAAGGCGCGGGCGACGGAATCCGCTATACCGCTTTCAATCGTTATGAAAAGCTGGCCCAGCAATCCTTGCAAAGGATGCAGGATGCCCAAGCGCAACTGGCCGCTTTCCGAGTGAAGCTCAAGCCGCTCGATTCAACCGAACAACAACTTCGCGAGTTCCGTCAGACATACGACGCTATTCCCTGGAGCGATGTCGAAGCAGCTCTTCACTCCGGTGCGTTCGACCGTCCCGCGCCGCCCGGCTACGCCGACTATGTGGACCGCATCGCTACCGGGCAGGAAGAGCTGATCGTGGCGTTCCAAGAGCTTTTTGACGCGCCTACGCTGCGCCAGGGCTGCTCGCTCGCCCTAGCCGCCTTTATCGATATGGCCGTCTTTTTGTTGGCTTATGCTTCGGGCCCTTACTTTTTCGACGGCCCGGAGCAGCGCTGGTTCGCGGCCGGAGCCTCGCTCGACGCTCGCGACGAGCAGGTATTTGTTCGCGACTTCCTGCGCAAATTCCGACCCGACCCGGCCGGTGTCGCGCACGTCGAGGCGGACCGGCTCACTCCCGGCGAGCTTCAAGTTTGTTGCCTTTATAAGCTCCAAAGACTCGCCACTGTGACGGAATCCGAAGGGCGTTTGGTTTATCTCCTTAGTCCCGAGATTCATGAACAACTCCTCGAATCGCTGGCTTCGCCCGGCCTTCCCCTCCGGGCTTCGGCAGGATCGGCCAACGCCGGATAGAGAGACCTCGTTGACTTTCCGCTTGGCTTCGCATATTTGGCGAAAGGCTCACCGCTGCCACAAAATCTGACTCGCCTCCAGCGGAACCGCCGCCCCCGGTCGGCTGGGAATCAGGCGCGGCGTGTATTCCTTCGCGTCGCGGTTGGCTGGAACCCGCGCCGAATACGTGTAGCCGTGCGCCGAGCCGATCAAAAGTTCGCCACGCTTCATTGGTTTCCGGAACGGCCCTTCCGGCGAATCTGCATACAACTCGACGCTCACTGCGGACGGATCAAGTTCATCCAAATAAACCTGAACGGCGAATACAAATTGATCGCCCTCTTTCTCCACCGTTACGGAACTGAATCGCAGGGCCGGCCAATGCCTGTGCACATCGCGCGACCACTCCACCAATTGCAAAGCCAGCTTGCCGGATTCCGCCGATCTCTCGTAAAAGGCGGCGGCGGCAGGCAGGTAGTGCTCCTCGGCGTATTGCCGAACAGTCCGGTTGCTGGAAAACGCCGGCGTCAGCCGCGCCATGCTCTCGCGGATTCGCCCGACCCAGCGAGTCGGAATGCCGCGCTCGTCGCGGCTGTAAAACTCGGGCACGATTTCGCGTTCCAGCAATGAGTAGAGCGCCTCCGCCTCCGCCGCATCCCAGGCTGGATCCTCTCCGTGCTCTGCGCCATCCCCAAGCGCCCAGCCCACCTCCGGACAATACGCTTCCGCCCACCATCCGTCGAGTTCGGAGAGATTCAAGGCTCCATTCGCCAGCGCCTTCATGCCGCTGGTGCCGCACGCCTCCCAAGGCCGCCGCGGCGTATTGATCCACAGATCCACCCCTTGCACCATACGCTCGGTCAGCAGCATGTCGTAATCGCTCAGGAAAACGGCGTGCGGGCGTATCTCAGGACACCGGACGAAATTTACCCACTGCCGGATCATTGCTTGCCCAGCGAGATCCTGAGGATGCGCCTTTCCGGCCAGGATCAATTGAACCGGCATTTGCCGGTTCGTTAAGATCCGCGACAGCCGCTCGGGATCGTGCAGCAGTAAATTGGGTCGCTTGTAGGCGGCGAAGCGGCGTGCGAACCCCAGTGTCAGCGTATTGGGATCCAGGCATTGTCGGGCTTCGGCGATCTCTAGCGCCGGGGCGCCTTGACCCGCTACCTGGCGCGCCAAGCGTTCCCGGACATAACTCACGAACGACGACCGCGCCTCCGCGCGGAGCTGCCATAGTTCGCTGTCGGCGGGTTTTCTCAGCCCCTCTTCCACCGTCTCCAAATCGCCGTGCCACCGCTGTACTCCACAAACCTTCTCGCCGATGCAATCCACCCCGGCGGATTCCCAACTGGGTATGTGAATCCCATTCGTGACATAGGACACCGGCACTTCTTCCTGGGGCCAGCGGGGAAAAAGCGCCTGAAATATTCGCCGGCTGACCTGTGCATGCAGCCGGCTGACGCCGTTCACGCGCCCGCTGCCGCGAATGGCTAGGTATGCCATGTTGAAGGGTTCTGAAGGATCTTCGGGATTGCCGCGCCCCAAGCGAACCAACTCCTCGAAGGAAATTCCTAATTCCACCTCGGCGTATCGGCGAAAATATTTTTCCATCAGGTCGGGCGAGAAGCGGTCGAACCCCGCGGCCACGGGCGTATGCGTCGTGAACAGGTTTCCCGCCCGGGTCGCCATCAATGCGACGTCAAAGGGCTGCTTGTAATCCGCGATCCAGGCCCGCGCCCTCTCCAGGATGGCGAACGCCGCGTGACCCTCGTTCAGATGGCAAACCTCCGGCCGCACGCCAAGCGCGCGCAGCAGCCGCCAGCCGCCCAGCCCCAGCAGCATCTCCTGCCTCAGCCGCAGGTCCATGCCCCCACCGTAAAGCTCGCTGGTGATTCCGCGGGAGGCTGGAAGATTGGCCGGGTCGTTGCTGTCCAGCAGGTAAAGTTTGGTTCTTCCCACCTGCGCCTGCCACGCGCGAACCCATACTGGCAAGCCCGGCAGTTCGATGGGAATACGCAGCCACTCTCCGTTGCTTTCCCGCACCGGGGTGATCGGCAGTTGCCCGGGATCGTTGAAGGGATACAGGGCTCGCTGTGTCCCGTCCGCATCGATCTCTTGCCGGAAGTACCCTTGCTGGTATAGCAATCCCACGCCTATCACGGGCACGCCCAGGTCGCTTGCGGCCTTGAGCTGATCCCCTGCCACGTTGCCAAGACCGCCCGAATAAATCGGCAGCGCGTCGCTGAGCATGAACTCCATGCTGAAATAGGCGACGCAGGTCAGCTTGCAATTCGCATGCGTTTTCTGGAACCAGCCCGGCGATTCCAACGCCTCTGCGCGGAGCTTCAACAGCGCTTCCAGCCGCCGTTGGAAATCGGAGTCCCGCGCCAACTCGTTGAGCTTCTCTTGAGACGCGGTTTGCAAAAGCAGCCAGGGATTGTGCGTCAGGTTCCACAGCTCCGGATCAATCCGCCGCCACAACTCGCGCGCCGAATGGTTCCAGGACCACCGCAGATCCAGCGCTAGCTGCGCCAATGCCTCCGACGCCAAGGTTTCAGAAGGATGAAAAGCGTAACTGGGATTGCTCATGCCCGTACTCCTCTCGCTCTCACGGTACACGATGTGCCCGTGGCGATGCGCCGAGATCATACGGCCGCCTTCAGCGAAGCAATCCCTAAATGAGGATGGTCGTTCAGCCCTCGGGTTGTCGATTCCCTCCCGAGTGGATGCTTCGGGAAAAGTCCGCTGCGCGGAATTCTCCTACCTTCTATTCCTCCAACTCATGCGTTCCTTAATCCATCGGCCGGTCTTTTGTCTCTCCGCCATGCCCTGCGGAACATTCCCGGCATCGCCCCCCAAGCTCCAGCCTCGTAACCCGCGCTTCGAAGCCCGTCTTGACCTCGATCTCTTGCTTTAGCCGCTCGAACAAAGCGCTGCTAAATTCCTCGATCCGCCCGCACTGGAAGCACGCCATATGCACATGGTCCCCCCGCGTTCTTGCCTCATAGTAATGCCTTTCGCCGGACAGGTGCATCAAATCTAATTCATCGATCAGCCCCAGATTTTTCAGTAGCTCGATCGTTCTATACACGGTGGCCCGGTCGATATCCGGTTCTCGCTTTCGAGCCAGGGCCAACAAGGACGACGCATCCAGATGTCCCTCTGCTTCCTGAATGGTCTCGATAAGGGCGCGCCGCTGCGGGGTCATCCGCACGCCTCTTCCGCTCAGCTCTTCCAGCAGGCTTCGTCGGTCGAACGGTTGTGTCTTTTTCATATCTAGATGCGACTTAGTCGCATTTTTCTCTTTTAACCAGTCCAGATTTATAAGACCGGATCGGTCCTAGATTAAGCCGAACAACTTCCGTTGTCAACAAAAATCAGCAAGTGATTTGCAACTATCCCTGAATTGCTGAAAACCGGGGCCGAATCGCCGCCGCGTCCGGTACCGAACTGGCTACAATAGTCCCTTCAGGACCAAGTATTCATCCCCAGCGGGATTCTGCGGCCGGAGTGCTAGCTGCTATCGGCAAACTGCGCGGTGGCAGGCGTCGCGCTAATTCCCAACCTGATGAATTAAAAGGTTGGGCCGAGGCTCGCGGAGTTGGTGTTCCGTTTCTATTCCTGGGGGCTGGCTCGTCCTCAGTCGGCTCGGAATTGCCGTCCCGTCGCCGGAACGTTGTGAAGTATCGTGTCCCACCCTCGGGCGCGTCCCACAGGCATTCCAATTCCCAGCCACCGCGGACTGACCGAACCAGGACCACGCCGTAGGGTGGCCCGCTGCCACTGGACAACTGGACGATCTCGTACTGGCTGGCAATAGGGGCTAGGTCTACCGGCCATTCGTTGAGCGAGAGGTACGCGCGCACTTGCGGGCGACGGTAAAGCTGATCCTCTCGCAGATTAGCAAAAACGTCTTCGTGCACGGCGAACCGGTGCGGCTACCGACGGAGACTGCGGTACTGCCACACAAACCCCACCAAGAAGCCTAGCCCGCCTATGAGCCACGTAGTTTTCCAACGCAGGAGGGATGGTATGTCTATCGATACGGCTGCCTGGCTGGGGCTTCGCCGGACTGCGTCCCATACAGCAACTCCAGCGGCGAGCAGCCCCGCAGCCAAAGCCACGAAGGACCCACGAGCGATACACTTGGCCCACATCGCTCTGTTACTTCAGACGTCACAAGCGCTTCCGGCGGATCCCCGCTGCGACGTCACTAATTGTACATGCATAATTACTGGAGCGTCAACGATACCAAGGCTGGGACTGTCGGCTATCTTCACGAACACGTCCTCCAGCGGGGGCTGCTTTCCGAGCAGGATGTCGCGGATTACTCTCAGGGACCTTTCAATCTCATCTTGGCCGCTTTGAGCGCTTTTACCTCGCGCGAGAGTGAAGCCAGATCAGTGTCCGTTTGGGGGACGGCCACCAGCGCGCTACTCGCCGAAACCGCGCCAAAGGCTAATATCAAGGCGCCAACAAATCTTATGGCCATCGTTACTCTTCCACTAAGACGTCGACCTACGACTGGCGCCTGCTCTGAAGCCTTAATTAGAACCGGCCCACGCAAAGATATCGACGAAAATAGCGGGTATTTCAATCCGAAAAAATACGGGATTTAAAAAAAGCGAAGAAAGGTGACTTGAAATAAATGCTGTTGACGCAATCTGCATCTCAACTTCGCCGCGGGAGCAAAGCCGTGAACGCCGCCCGGGATAAAGCTGAAGGGCACCCCAGCCGCACTGGACTCGCTACAATAGAGACTTCGAGATTACACATGAACAATGTCATCGTCCTCGGTGCGCAGTGGGGCGACGAGGGCAAGGGTAAAGTTGTGGATCTGCTGGCCCAACGCTTCGACGTCGTCGCGCGATATCAGGGCGGCCATAATGCCGGGCACACCGTCTTCATTGGCGAAAAGAAGTTCATTCTGAAGGCCATTCCTAGCGGAATTCTGCGGCCGGGCGTGCTGGCCGTAATTGGCAACGGCGTCGTCGTGGATCTGGCGGCGCTGCTCGAAGAAATGGACACGTTGGAAGCCTCCGGCTTCGACGTCCGCGGCCAGCTTCGCATCAGCAATCGCGCCCACGTTATATTTCCTTTTCATCGCCTGGTGGAAAAGATGTCGGAAGCGCGGGAAAACCGCATTCCCATCGGCACCACCGCGCGCGGCATCGGCCCCTGCTATGAAGATAAGACCGGCCGCCGCGGCATCCGCATGGCCGATCTATTCGATTCCGAAAGCTTCCGCGCGCTCTACGACACGCTGGCCGAGGACAAGCGCATTCTCGCCTCTACGTTCCAGTTAAACGAGCCAATCGACTACGCCGCCATTCGTCAGCAAACCGAAGAGTACGCCGCGCGGCTCCGTCCTCTGGTCTGCGATACCGCCATGCTGCTCCGTGACGCAATGGCGCAGGGCAAGCGCGTTCTGTTCGAAGGCGCTCAGGGCGCCATGCTCGATATCGACCACGGCACGTACCCCTTCGTCACCTCTTCCAACGCCACAGCTGGCGGAGCTTGCACCGGAACCGGCGTGCCCCCCACTCGCATCGCCGGTGTTATCGGCGTGTCGAAGGCCTATATTACCCGCGTTGGCTCCGGGCCTTTTCCGACGGAAAATTACGGAGCCGGAGGCGAATTGCTCCGCCGCGAAGGCAACGAATACGGCGCTGTTACCGGCCGCCCGCGCCGTTGCGGCTGGTTCGATGTTCCCTTGCTCGCTTATAGCTCCATGGTCAACGGGTTCGACACGATCATCATGACCAAACTGGACGTCCTGGACCAGCTTGCCGAAATTCCGGTTTGCGTACGCTACCGGCTTCAGGGAGCCGACGTTTGCGGCATGCCTGCGACCTACCGCGCGTTGGAAGCCGTCGAGCCTGTTTATGAAATCTTGCCGGGCTGGCAAACCTCCACGCGCGGCGTCTCCCGCTACGACGATCTGCCCGAGGCTGCTCGGGCGTACCTGAGATTTCTCGAAGACCGTACCGCCGTGGAGATTGGGGGGATTTCCACAGGTCCTGAGCGCAATGAGACCATTATCCGCCCCGGGTCCGCGTTGGAGCGCCTGATTACGGGATGAAGGCAACTTCACCCTTTCATCCGTAACCCTCTGATTTCCCCGAGCATCCCACGAGACGAGTACGCAGTACTTGGGTTTTGAAAAATATGAAGATACAACGATTTCTCGTAGGCACACTGGCGCTGGTTTTGGTGGGGGTAACCGCTTGGGCCGATGGCGACGATCCGCCCGGACGCGCGGCACGCCTGAGTTATATCAGCGGAACAGTCTCTTTTCAGCCCGGCAGCGTGGAGGATTGGGTGCCCGCCACGCTGAATCGCCCCATGACCACGGGCGACCGGCTGTGGACCGAAGCCGGCTCGCGCGCGGAGATGCATTTCGGCTCAGCCGCCGTCCGCATGAACGGCCGCACCAATCTGACGGTGCTGAATCTCGACGACCGGACGGCGCAATTTCAGGTTTCCGTCGGAACTGTGAGCGTGCGGCTGAAAAGGCTTGCCGACGACGAGACGTTCGAAATCGACACGCCGCAAATGGCTTTCAGTCTCCTCCGCCCGGGCGAGTATCGAATCGAAGTCAACGAGCAGGGCGATACGACCATCGCCGGCGTCCGAGGCGGCGAAGCCGAGGCCAATGCGGGCTCGCAGGCGGTCACCGTTCATCCACGCGAGCAGTTACGAGTGATGCTGAACAATGACGGAGGCGCTGGTCAGCCCGTTCTCGACACGCGCACCATGCCTGCGGCCGATCCCTTCGACAATTTCTGCGAAGACCGCGACCGCCGCGAGGACATGTCCGTCTCCGCGCAGCACGTCTCGCGCGACATCCCCGGTTATCAGGATCTCGATAATGCGGGCGTATGGCGCAACGATCCTCAATACGGCTGGATCTGGGCGCCTCAGGCTGTGCCCGTCGGTTGGGCGCCTTACCGTTACGGGCACTGGGCCTGGATCGCGCCATGGGGATGGACTTGGGTCGATGACGCCCCCTGGGGTTATGCTCCCTTTCACTATGGCCGATGGGTTTTTGTTGGATCAGGCTGGGCTTGGGTGCCGGGACCGGTGGTTCCCCGTCCCGTGTACGCGCCCGCCATGGTGGCATGGGTCGGTGGGGGCAGCTTCAGTGTGGGAGTCGCCGTTGGCGGTGGACCCGCCGTCGGTTGGTTCCCCCTGGGGCCTCGTGAAGTCTGGGTGCCCGCCTATCGTTACAGCCCCGCCTATCTTGAGCGCGTCAACATCACCAACACCGTAATCGTCAACCGCACTGTAATCCAAACTGTCAATGTCGCCAACGTGACCTATGTGAACCGTGGCGTCGCCGGCGCGGTGACGGTTGTCCCGCAGAGCGCCATGACCAGCGGACGGCCGGTCGCGATCGCGGCTGTACAGGTCAGGCCAGAGATCGTGGCGCGCGCGGAAGTCCGCACTTTAGCCGTGGTGGCGCCGGAGAGAACCGCGGTGCTCGGCGCGCGAGTCCAGGCCTCGGCTGCGCCCCCCGCCGCCTTCGTGAACCGCACGGTGGTGGCGAGAGCTACTCCTCCTCCCCCTCCCCCGCCCTTCGTTAGGCAACAGCAGATTTTGCGCCAGAATCCCGGACAACCCGCGCCACGTTCCGCCGTCGCCCAGCTTCAGGAGTCCGGCTCAGCCGCCTCCAGGCCTACGATTCGTCAAGTCGGGCCGCCGCCTGCCGCCTCTGGATCCGCGCCCGCTCCCATTCGTGGATCTGTTCCCGCCACGCCGCCGCAGTCCAATCCACAACCCGAATTCCGTGGGCAGTCCTCGTCGCCCGCTCTGCCGGCGCCGCCTCAAGGAACTCCTCAACCTCAGCTCCGGCGCCAGCCAATAGCGCCGGCTCAGACTCAGCAGCCCGCCCCCGCTGCAAGACCTGCCGCTCCCCAAACCCAGACTCTGCCGGAGTTTCGCCGCAACGCGCCCCAGTCGCTTCCCTCCCGTCCCAATCAAAAGCAAAGCGAGCGAGAGGCCAAAGGCAAAAGGGAAAATAAGCGCCGCGAGGAGGACAAGCGCTAGCTGCGCCCAATTTCTCAGGCAGCCGGAGCGGCGCGAATATCATCCTGCGGCCAGACTCTGCCCGGCCACCGCTAGCGCCGCGATGGCCGCGGTTTCTGTCCGCAGAATCAACGGCCCAAGCCATACCCGAGTCCAGCCTGCTTGCCCAAGTGCTGCACGCTCGCGCTCGGTCCAACCGCCTTCCGGGCCGGTCAAGATTGCTATCGAATCTGCCCCCGCAACCTCGCGCGGAAGGATCGCCGTCAGCCGGGCGCCGCCTTCCGCCCCCTCTTCATCCAGCGCCAGCCGAAACCTCGCCGGTTGCAACAGGGCCGCTTCGAGGGAAACCGGTTGACGCAATTCCGGCAGCTGCGCTCGCCTCGACTGCTGGCTGGCTTCCAACGCAATCCGCCGCCAGCGTTCCAGCCGCTTGCGCGCGGCGCGTTCCAAGCCCCGCTCGCTCCGCGCCGCTTCGACCGGCACGATCTCGCTCACGCCCAATTCGGTCGCCTTCTCCACCATCCATTCGAACCGGTCGAATTTGATCAAGGCGGGGCAGAGGATCATGCGCGGGCCGGCTCGGCGCGCCTCCAGCCTTTTGATGGTGCGGAAGATTACTCGCTCCTTCTGCGCGCTCTCGATTTCGGCCAGATAAACGTCGGAGTTATCCGAAATCTCATAGCGCTGCCCGGGAGCCGCACGCAGTACGCGCGTTAGGTGGCGCGCATCTTCGCCCTCGATAGCCGCGTGGCCATTCCGAACCCCATCGACGAAAAACCGCTTCCGCATCTGTCTTCCTGGCCGCCGGCGGCCGGACATGGCCGCCCCTGGCCGCCGGCATCGCGTTTGGGCTATGCTTTATTTTGCACAATATAACCAACCCCAAGAGGGTGCTGGTCATCGACATCGGCGGCTCCCACGTCAAGGCCCTCGCTACCGGCCGCCGCAAGCCTGTCAAAATCCCTTCCGGTCCGGAGATGACCCCCCGGAAAATGGCGGCCGCCATGCGGAAGGCCACCGCCGGCTGGGACTACTCCGCCATTTCTATCGGCTATCCCGGCGCGGTCGTCAACAACCGGATCGTCAGCGAGCCCCACAATCTCGCCCCCGGCTGGATCGGGTTTGATTTCCACAAAGCGTTCCACCTTCCCGTCAAGCTCATCAATGACGCCGCGATGCAAGCGCTTGGAAGCTACCGCGGCGGACGCATGCTGTTCCTCGGCCTGGGCGCTGGACTCGGATCAGCCATGATCGTTGATGGAATTCTGGAGCCTATGGAGCTCGCACACCTGCCTTACAAAAACGGACGCACCTATGAAGATTACACCGGCCTGCGCGGCCTGGAGCGGTGGGGAAAGAAAAAATGGAGGCGGAATGTTCTCGATGTTATCCAAAGGCTCAAGGCCGCCCTGGAGCCCGATTACGTCGTGCTTGGCGGTGGAAATGCAAAACTCATGAAGAAGCTTCCAGCGGGCGTTGAGCTCGGTGACAATTCCAACGCCTTCCGCGGCGGGCTTTGCCTCTGGCGAAAAACCTCGCGCGGCCGCCAGATCGCGCGGCCCTAACCCCGCCTCCGTATAATCGAAAAATGAGGTTGGCCCGCAAAGGCCGGGCTCGTTTGTATGAAGTCTCCGATTCTCGCCATTTTCCTCGCTTTCCCCTGCTTCGCTCAAGCCCCCTCCGGTGAGGGCCAATCCCCCATCCGCTTTGACGTCACTCGCGTCAGCCTTTTGTTCACCGTGCAGGACAAGAAGGGCCGCTTCATTACCGACCTGACCAAAGACGAATTTCAAATCATCGAAAACAAGAAGCCTCAGACCATCGGGGAATTTACTGCCGAGAGCGATCTGCCTCTGCGTCTGGCGATTCTGATCGACACCGGCAACACGGTCCGCGAGCGTTTCCAGTTTCAGCAGGAAGCGGCCGTCAACTTCATAGAAACCGCTGTCCGGCACGGACGCGACAAAGCCCTATTGATGAGCTTCGATACATCGCCGGAAGTTGTCGCGCCACTGAGCGACGATACCCAAAAGATAACCGCCTCCATCCGGGCTTTGCGTCCTGGCGGCGGAGCCGCTCTTTACGATGCGATTTTCACCGCTTGCCGCGATTATCTGGCGAAGGAGCAGCCGCCTGAAAAGTTCCGCCGCGCCATGATCGTCCTCGGCGACGGCGAAGACAATCAAAGCCGCTGGACCCGCGAACAAGCGCTTGAAATGGCCCAGAAAGCGGACGTGGTGGTCTACACTATTTCCACCAACATCAGCCGCATCGACACCGAAGGCGACAAAGTTCTGCGCTATTTTGCCCAGGAAACCGGCGGCAGGGCTTTCGTCCCGTTTCAAGCTTCCGATCTCGACCAATCCTTCGAAGACATCGCCAACGAGCTAAGGCATCAATACATCGCTCTCTACCGTCCAGAACCCCTCAAAGCGGATGGCGTTTATCACACCGTGGAGATCAAGGTCAAGAATCGAAAGGACCTGATTGTTCGCGCCCGCCACGGCTATTACGCACCTCTGGCGGGTCAATAGGGAGCCGGCCACGCAAGCTTCCATTCAAGTCCGTCGGCCCCGCGCTTTGTATGGGACCTTCCTCCTCTTCTCTACGGTGCTGCTGTTCGCCCCCCTCCGCTCCGGCGACTTGGCCGGCTACGATGACGCCCATTTCGCCCATATCGCTAAGGACATCGTCGTTACCGGAGATTGGATGAATCTGCGCAGCAACGGCGCGCACGTGCTCGAGCATCCGCCGCTTTTTGTGTGGATGCAGGCGGCTTTGTTCCGAGCCTTCCATCTCTCGGACGCCTTGGCGCGGCTTCCCTCGGCGCTGTGCGGCTGGGGCGTGATTTTGCTGGTCTATGGGCTGGCAAGCCGCGTCTTGAACGGTAGCGCGGCCCCGCTCCTCGCCATGTTCGTCATGGCTACAAGCATCTATTTTCTCAAATACGCCGCCCGCGCCATGACCGACGTTCCGTTTACGTTCCTCTGCCTGTGCGCTCTCTACGCCTGGTTGCGGCGCGAAGAAGACGCCCGCGCGTGCGCCATCGCGGGCGCCTTCGCGGGATTGGCCCAGCTTACGCGCGGGCTGATGGGCATCGCCCTACCGGTGGTCTTCGCGATCGACCTGGCGCTCCATCCCCCGCGCCCCCCCCGCCGTTATGTGGCCCTCGCCTTCGCCCTGGCGTTTGTTCCGCTCATCGCCTGGTATGCGGAAATCATCTATGCCAATCGCGGCCACTTTTGGGAGGATTACTCCGCTTGGCTGGATCGCGAGGCCTTCGGAGCTCTTTCCCCGCCCTGGCGCCGCTACACCGGAATCTTCGAATATGCCTGGATGCTCTCTAAATCTTACTGGCCCTGGCTTCCGTTTATGCTTTCCGGCTTGGTGGCCGGGGTTCGGGCCGGGGATCGGCGGCTGCGCCTCCTCATCCTTTGGACCGCCGTCGTCTATGTCCTCTGCGCCGCCGCCAAGAGCCGGGTGTTGCGCTATCTGCTCCCCGCCTATCCGGTTTTCGCCGTTTTCGCGGCGATGAGCCTGGCGAAGCGGATCCCGCCGCGCTGGCTTTCTGCGAGCCTTAGCGCTGCCGCCGCCATGCTCGCGGTTTTGGCGGCCGGCGTCGCGCTTTTTCCTAGAAATTCCTCTCACGCCGCCGAAATTCGCCCCATCGCCGCCGCGGCTACTGCTGCAACTCCGCCCGGAGTCCGCGTGGCGTTCTATGATTCCGGCCAGCCCCGCCTCGACGAAGCCAATCAGCTCCAGTGGTACGGAGACAGATACCTCGACATCATGACCAAGCCCGAACAACTCTCCCGCGAGCTCAGCGCGCCCGGCCCGCGCACGTACGTGGTCGATCGCGAGACTTACCAGCGCCGCTTCGCTTCTCTCCCCCACCGCGTTTTGGCCGACAGTGGCCACCTCCTGTGCCTGCGATTGCTCCAATAACAGTCGCCCGCCCCAGCCCTGCCCCGAAACGTCCGGTGTTGCACGAAATCATACCTATGGCGGATCATGTCCTATCAACCCATTGAGAACTACGGCCTCATCGGCAATCTCCGGACCGTCGCACTGGTTGGCATGAACGGGTCCATTGACTGGTTCTGTTATCCCGACATCGATTCTCCCAGCGTGTTCGGAGCGATCTTGGACGAAAAAAGAGGTGGCCATTTTCAAATTTCGCCCCTGGCGGATGGGGTCGCGCGCAAACAGTCTTATTTGCCTTCCACCAATGTCCTGGTAACGCGCTTTTTGATGCCCGATGGCATCGCTGAGTTGGAAGACTTCATGCCTGTCGGAATTCCCTCCGGCTCGCCTTGGTATCACCACCTGTATCGCCGCGTCCGCTGCGTGAAGGGCCCCATTCGGCTCGGCGTTTCCTGCCGCCCAGCGTTCGACTATGGTCGAGCAGCCCATAAGGTTGTTTTGGTCTCCAGCGGAGCCATTTTCAAATCCCCCCAGCTCAGCATGGCCCTCTCCTCAAGCGTTCCCCTTCGCCAAGACGGCCAAGGCGGCGTAACCGGCGAGTTCACGCTGCACGAAGGCAAGTCACAACTTTTCTTGATCAAGGGTCTCGACCAAAGCGACAATGCCTGTTGTGAACTGTCCGAAGAGGAGGCCGAGGAGTTATTCCAAACTACGGTGAAATTCTGGCAAGATTGGCTGTCCTCCTGCACTTATCGCGGCCGCTGGCGGGAACAAGTGGAGCGCTCGGCTCTGGTCCTGAAGCTTCTCACCTTCGAACCAACCGGAGCGATTGTCGCGGCAGCCACCACCAGCTTGCCCGAAGTAATCGGCGGGGTCCGCAACTGGGATTACCGTTATAGTTGGCTGCGCGACGCCGCATTCACCATCTATGCCTTCCTTCGCATCGGCTTCGAGTCCGAGGCCGCCGCGTTCGTGCGGTGGATACACGAAAGCGCTCGCGGGCGCTTTGTTGCAAACAAGCCTCTCCCGGTCCTCAATACCATTCGAGCCGGCTCTCCCCCACCGGAATTTTGCCTTCGCCATTGGGAGGGTTACCGCCGATCCGCCCCCGTGCGCATCGGAAACGCGGCCGCTTCCCAGTTTCAAATGGACATCTACGGCGAGCTCCTCGATTCGCTCTACCTCTACAACAAGTACGTCAGCCCCATCTCCTATGATCTTTGGACGGATATACGGAGCCGCTTGAATTGGATTTGCGCTAACTGGCGCCGCCCCGACGCAGGCATTTGGGAAATGCGCGGGCGCAGACGGCACTTTGTCTATTCCAAAGTCATGAATTGGGTCGCGCTAGACCGTGGAATTCGTTTGGCCGACAAGCGCTCCTTTCCCTCCGATCGCGATAAATGGCTCGCGGAACGGGATCACATTTATGAGGAAGTGATGACCCGGGGATGGAGCGCCAAGCGCCAGGCGTTCACCCAGTGTTATGGCAGCCAGGACCTCGACGCTTCGCTTCTCATCATGCCCCTGGTCTTTTTCATGGGGCCGGCCGATCCCCGCATGCTCAGCACTTTGGATGCAATCTCACAAAGTCCCCGCCATGGCGGCTTGACCAGCGGAAATCTCGTCTATCGCTACCCGCCAGCCCAACCCATCGATGGTCTTCCCGGTCAGGAAGGCGCCTTCAACATGTGCTCCTTCTGGCTCGTGGAGGCGCTCACACGCGCAAGCCATGCCGTTCCCGAAAAATTGCTTCAGGCCAGGCTCATTTTTGAGCGCATGCTGGGCTACGCCAATCATCTGGGCCTTTACGCCGAACAAACCGGACCGCAAGGCGAAGCCCTCGGCAATTTCCCGCAGGCGTTTACGCATTTGGCGCTCATCAGCGCTGCGTATAATCTGAACCGCGTTCTGGAAAGCCGATGATTGCTGTTTGCTTGCCGGTAGACTGGGATTTATGGAACAACTCGCGCTTGCCTGGGAGTCGCCGCGGCGCGCCTTCACCGTCAGCGAACTGACGTTCGAACTGCGTGGCCTCATCTGCCGCGAGTTTCGCGACGTCTGGGTTTCCGGCGAAATCTCCAGCGTCAAGCTGCCCTCAAGCGGCCACTATTACTTCACCCTCAAGGACGAGGCCGCGCAGCTCCGCTGTGTTTGTTATCGAATGACCGCGCGCTATCTCAAATTCAAGCCTCAGGACGGCGTGCAAGTGCTGGCGAAAGGGCGGTTGGACGTCTATGACGCCCGCGGCGAGGTGCAGATGATCGTCGAATCGCTGGAGCCGCAGGGCGCCGGCGCGCTTCAGTTTGCCTTCGAGCAACTCAAACAGAAGCTGGCCGCGGAAGGTCTGTTCGATTCCGCTCGCAAGCGCCCTTTGCCCTCCTTACCCCAGCGCATTGGCGTCGTGACGTCGCCTTCCGGCGCCGTGATCCGCGACATTTTGCAAATTCTCGAGCGCCGCTGCCCCGGACGCCACATCCGCGTCTATCCGGTGCAAGTTCAGGGCGAAACCGCGGCCGCGCAAATCGCCGCCGGCGTCGATTATTTCAGCCGCTCCGGCTGGCCAGATGTGGTTATCGTCGCTCGTGGCGGAGGGTCTCTCGAAGACCTGTGGGCCTTCAATGAAGAGACCGTAGCGCGAGCGCTGGCCGCGTCCGCGATCCCCGTCATCTCCGCCGTGGGGCATGAAACTGATTTCACCATCTCCGACTTTGTCGCCGATCTCCGCGCTCCCACGCCGTCGGCCGCCGCGGAAATGGTCACCGCCACCAGGCAGAGCCTGATGGAGAGGCTCGATGCCGCTGAAGGAAAACTCCGCCAGGCAGTGCGATTGAACCTGGCGCTGGCGGCACGCCGTTTTCACGCGCTCGAATTCGACCCGGCGCGTTTCCATCGCAATCTCGGCCGCAGAATGCAGCTTGTCGATGAACTCGACTATCGCTGTCGCGAACTTCTGCGGGCCAACCTCGATCGCCGCAACCGGGCCTTTAAGGCCGCCCTCTCGCGTCTCGCTCGTCTGGACGTGCGCCTCCGGGTGGCCGAAGCGCGCCTGAGGCTGGAAGTCTGCCAGGCCCGGATCCAGCAAGCCATGCATCGGTCTCTGGGCCGCGCCCGCGCCGCCCTTGGTCCCCTGGAGGCGCATCTGAAACAGCTAAGCCCGCTCAAAATTCTCGAGCGCGGTTATGCCATTGTCGAGCGCGCTGGAAAGCTCGTAAAGTCGTCCAGTGACGCGCCGGTTGGATCGGATTTGCGCGTCCGCCTCGCTCAGGGGGAGCTGGGAGCCAAGGTGACCCGAGCTTCTTAAGCATTCCAGCCCAGGCTTGATCTGGCTACGGCGCGCCTCGCCCGCCGCGTCCGGCGCCCGGCGGCGGCTTTAGCGAGTAAAGATATGTCACCAAGTCCGCCACTTCTTGCCCGGTCAGCTTGCCCTCATACGACGGCATGGGCGATTTCTCCACAAAGCCGTACTCGCGCAAATTCGATTTTTCAAAGGAGACCAGCCGTTCTCTTTCGTCCATTAACTGGACGGTGAATGTATCCAGATTCAAAAGCCTTCCCACCGTCGCAGCGCCGTTTTTATCGACCACGCGATACGTGCGATTGGCGGGCAGAATTTCTGCATCCGGATCCAAAATCGAAGTTTGCAATTGATCCGGCCGGCGCGCTCCGATCTCGCTCAAATCCGGGCCGTAGTGCGATCCCTTGCCGTGAATACGATGGCAATGCGTGCATTCGCCCTTCCCCTCGAATATCGCCTTGCCGTTGGCTGCGTCGCCCGGCGGCGGAGGCGCCGGCGAACCGTCCTGTTGCGCCCACAACCCGCTGTTCAGCATCAAAATGAAGATCGCCGCAAGCCGCATCTCAAGCCCCATCGCCCTCCGCGATTTGACACTATACCAGATCGGTGCTTCCGCGCGAAAAGGACGAACGCCACTGTTCTTGCCTCGACTCGGCGCGGCGCGATTCCTCCCGCCTCTTGTGGCGCCTTCGCAGCATCACCGCCAGCCCTGCCAGAGCTGTCCCAAACAGGATGATTGTGCCTGGCTCGGGAACCCGGGTTGCAGCAAAATCGCCCGATTTACCCTTTGCCGCGGCGTAGGAGTCGCTCGGGCCCATAACGGCCAAGCCAAGCAATCCCGTCCACAACATCACTGCCGCGATCGGCAACCAAAGACGCTTCATGTATTCCTCCATGCTCACGCTTTGTTTGAACGGCAATGCGAGGCGCGCGATGTGGAAAACGCGGCCCCAAAAACTTCTAGAGAAATTCAGTATACACGGTAAGCCGCGGTTTGTGATCCGCTTATTTCGTTTATTTCTTGCAAAATATAGTTTAATTATGTTTTTATTTCCCCTTCGCTTTTCTTTCGAGTGGCCGGCGTTATCCCTTCCCAGTTGTGGGCCTTGCCCCGGCCCGCCCTTTCTCCATCGCTTACCCTGAATAGGAGGAGATATTCGTTTGCACCCTCAAGGCGCCGGCGGGAACTTGCTGAAAGAGACCGAAGCAGAATTTAAGCAATTGACGGACGACCCAGTGCTGGTATCGAAGGCGTTGGGCAATCTCGGGGCTTGGCTCAACCGGCCGGACACGGCCGTCCAGCGTTCCGCCGTTTTGGATCACATCGCGCAGCGCCAGTTCCCCCTTCTTCTCGACTCCTTTTACCGCCTTCTGCCCTTTGGCACGGGTGGCCGCCGCGGGCGCGTCGGCTATGGTCCAAACCGCATTAATCAAATCACCGTAGCGATGTCAGTGCAAGGGCACTGCAATTTTCTGCGAAAGCATTGCTCATCGCCGATTTCGCGCACAGTGATAATCGCCTTCGATACGCGGCTTTTCTCCGATATCGCTAAAACCTATGCGTTTCTTCGCGAACCTTGCCGCCTTTTAGGCCTATCCTCTCGCGAATTGGCGCGTACCGCTTGCGAGATTTACGCCGGGAACGGCTTTGAAGTGTGCCTGCCTGGCCTCCACTCGCCAAGCCAATATCTTTCTACGCCCGAACTCTCCTTCGCCATCCGCCATCTCGGCGCCATCGCCGGAATGAACGTAAGCGCTTCGCACAATCACCCCGACGATAATGGTTTCAAATTTTTCAATGAGCATGGCGCTCAGGACATTCCTCCCACCGATCAGCTCATGGCCTCCTTTATGGAGGATGCGGCAGAGATTTACCGCACGCCCTTCGATCAAGCCGTCGAGGAAGGCCGCATCCGGCCGCTGCCGGAGGATTTGCATCGCGCTTATATTCGGCTTAACCTCTCCTTACGCTCTCAGCCTGAGTCCCCGCTCACCGTGGTGTACACGCCGCTTTGCGGAACCGGGGATCTTTCCACGGGCGATGTGCTGCGCGCCGCCGGCTTCGACGTCCGGCTCTTCCCGCCCCACGCCGGCTTTGACGGTTCGTTCTCCTCCGTTCCTTTTCGCTTGCCGAATCCCGAGGTTCCCGAAGCCGCCAGTCCAGCGCTTTTCTTTGCGGATGGACTGCGTTCCGATCTGGTCCTCTCCACCGATCCCGACGCCGACCGCCTCGGCGTCTTCGCCCGCGATAGCCAGGGCCAATGGCGTTACTTGAACGGCAACCAGATTGCGTCTATTTTGGCGTACTATCTTGTGCTCGATTCCGAGCTCGGGCCCCGCCGCCACGGCCTGATCGTCAAAACCTTGGTCACCACGCGTATGATCGGCCGCATCGCGGAAATGGCCGGCTGCCCGCTTATCCCGGATCTGCTAGTCGGGTTCAAATACATTGCGCACGTGCTGCTGTCGCTGGAGCGCGAGGGACATTATGGAGGCGTCCACGCCTCGCCCGCCGATTTGGTTTTGGCCGGCGAAGAAAGCCATGGCATCCTGCTCACGCCTGCAATCCGCGACAAAGACGCCGCGGGCGGCGCGCTCATCCTTTGCGAGCTTGCCGCGCAATTGCGCGCCCAGCGCCGCCGCCTTCCGGAATATTTTGACGCTCTCTCGCTCGAATGCGGCAACTATCAAAACGCCGCCCGCAGCATCGTAATGCGCGGCATCCGTGGCTCCTTGCTGCTGGCGCAAATGATGCAATCCCTGCGCAGCAATCCTCCCCGCGCGCTGGGCGGCATGGATGTTCGCCGGGTTCGTGATTTCCTGTCCGGCGAGCATGGCCCCGTGCGCAGCGATACCGAGCGCCTGTCGCGGGACCTGCTCGCCTACGATTTGGACACCGCTCAAGTTGTGGTGCGCCCCTCCGGCACCGAGCCAAAGGCCAAGATTTATGTCGATTTCGAAGGCGGAAAGCTTGACGCGCGAGAAGCCCGCCAGCGCGCGGAGGGCCTGGCCACCCAGGTCATGGACGAATGCATCGGGCGGATCGGTTTCCGCCTGTCGTCGGCGGCTAGCCTCCTTCCCGATTACGTGGACCTTGACCTCAAACTTCAATTCGATACCGCGTTTCGCCAGGAGCTGAGGGCATCGCTCGATGACCTAGCTGCTTCAAACCGCGAGGATCGCCTCGGCTGGTTCCGGCGCCGCCTCGCCTCCTACCTGCCGGGCACCGATCCTTTGGAGGCTGTTTTGCCCGCCTTGTCCAGCCTTCTTCGGGAAATCGCCCCGCAAAATGACCTTTTATAGTCCGGCAGGTTCGCAGCGGGTGTATGATGCTTGGCATGCCAAAGTCCACGGTCCTCATCGCTGGCGCACAACTTGTTGTCGCGCTTTGTGCCCAACCTCCCGTCCCTACGCCACCGTTTCCCATGCCCGCTTTGTTGCAGAACTATCAGCCTGTCACGCCGGAGCGGCTTTTGAATCCCGAGGACGGCAACTGGCTGATGATTCGCCGGACTTATGACGGCTGGGGTTATAGCCCGCTAGCGCAGATCACTCCCGAGAATGCCGCGCGTCTTCGCCCCGTGTGGATCTTTTCCACGGGCGAGGCGAAAGTTCACGAGGCCGCGCCCATCATCAACAACGGCGTGATGTTCGTTTCCACACCCAATAATCAGGTGATCGCCATCGACGCCAAGAATGGAACTCTTCTCTGGCGCTACCGCCGCATCCGTCCCGAGGGCGCGTCGGTGCCCCACGACACCAGCCGCGGAGTCGCTCTCTATCGCGATAAGGTACTCTATGCCGCGGGCGAGGCTGTGCTGGTTGCGCTGGACGCCAAAACAGGCAAGGAGGTTTGGACCGCGCCCGTGGCCGATAACAAATCCGGCTACTACATTTCTCTGGCCCCTTTAGTGGCCGACGGCAAGGTCATGGTGGGCGCTTCGGGAGGTGAATTCGGCATTCGCGGCTTTGTCGCCGCCTTCGATCCCGAGACCGGCAAGGAATTGTGGCGCACCTACACCATCCCTGCCCCCGGGGATCGGGGCAGTGAAACTTGGCCCAAGGGCGATCAGTGGAAAAACGGCGGGGGATCGGTTTGGGTCACAGGCAACTACGATCCCGCCACCAATCTCGCCTTCTGGGGCGTCGGCAACGGAGGCCCGTGGATGGGTGACCGCCGGCCCGGAGACAATCTGTATGTCTCCTCTACCATCGCTTTAGACGTCGCCACGGGCGCGATTAAGGGCTATTTCCAATACCACCCCAACGACTCCTGGGATTGGGACGAGGTCTCTCCTCCCATTTTGGTCGATTACCTGCGCGGCGGCCGCACCGTCAAAGGCCTAATCGACGTCGCGCGCGATGGCTACCTCTGGTTTCTCGACCGCGGCAACGTCGGGCGCGACGGGGGAAAAATCAAGTTCATCGAAGGCAAGCCTTACGTGAAGCAAAATGTATTTTTGCGTCTGGATCCGGAAACGGGCCGCCCCGAGGTCGATCCGGCTCACAAACCCGGCACGGGCAAGCGGGCCGAATACTGCCCCTCTCTTTGGGGCGGTAAAAACTGGCCTCCGATCGCGTTCAGCCCCAAAACCCGCATGATCTACATTCCGGCGAATGAGAATCTGTGCGCAGCGGGTATGGGGGCCGAGAAAGTGGAATACGTTCCGGGCCGCAACTACACCGGCACGCAGCCCGTCGATCCGAACTTTAGCGTGCAGCCCGGCGCCGATCACATTGGGGAAGTGCAGGCCTGGAACGTCGATACCGGCCAGCGGGTCTGGACTCATAACTATGCGAAGTCCCCCAATTGGGGCGCTATGCTCGTCACCGCGGGAGGAGTCTTATTTAGCGGCGGCACCAACGACCGCCATTTCCACGCATTCGATGCCTCCACCGGCCAGCTTCTGTGGGAATTTCCCACCAATTCAGGAATTCTCGCTCCACCATCATCCTTCGTCATCGACGGCAAACAATACGTGGCGGTGTTGACGGGCTGGGGCGGGGATTCGCGCGGCATGCAGGCGAATTTGAATCGCGTCTTCCCCGGCGAATATCCGGAGGTGCCGGAGGGCGGCGCAGTGTGGGTGTTTGCGGTCGAGTAACGAGCCCAACCGGCAGCCCGCCCATTTGGAAAGCGGTCTCGCCGGCCACCATTACAGCCAATGCGCCGGTTGTTAGCCAATCAGGCCTGCGGAAACTTCGCGCGCAAGGGGCATAGCTCTCGTTCCGTTGCCCGGCGGGAGCCGCGTCCCGCGTCCCGAGCGCCTCGCCGCGACTGAGGGGCCACCAACCAGCAGATCTGTCCCCCGGCCTATCTCCCTTCGTCCGCGCCGGCGGACCACTCGCAGTAGAGCCGCAGCGCAACTTGGGTCGAATTGGCGGCCAGATCCGCTTTCAATCTCCTTGAGCGCGGCTTCCGCCGTCAGACCGGGACGATAGGCTCGATCCGAGGTCATGGCGTCGAAAGCATCCGCCACTCGGATGACCCGCGCCGCCAACGGGATTCTCTGCCCTACCAGCCCGTAAGGGTACCCTCCACCATCAAAGTCTTCATGGTGGAGCTCCACCGAGTCCAGCAGCGGCTCGAAACCCGGAGCCCGTTCCAGGATTTTACGCCCAATCTGAGGATGCAGCTTCACCAGACCGAGCTCCTCCGCTGTCAGCGGGCCCGCCTTTTGCAGAACCGCATCCGGAATTCCGATCTTGCCCACATCGTGCAGCCAAGCCCCCAGCCGGATAATCTCAACATCCCCCTCCGGAAGCCGTAATTCTTCCGCCATAGCATAAGCGTGTTCCGCCACCCTCAAACTATGTCCCGCTGTGTAGCTGTCCCGCGCGTCTAACGCCTGCGCCAGAGCCTGCGCCAGCGCCTTCGCTATGGACAGGCCGCCACCGGCCAGCACATCCGCTGCAAAAGGCGCAAGAGCTTGTGAATATGGGATCATAATGCGGCCGAAAATGGGTAAATCGGCGCCACAAGCTCACAACTTTAATCGCAAAACCAGTAGTCACGTCCGAAAAAAATGCCTATCCTCAATGGAAAGAAGGGAATACAGACGCTACCGAGGCGACCGTCCGCAGGGGCTTTTATTTTCAATGTGGGGTTAACCCAGTTTCTAAGGAGCGAGCCGGTCCCGCCTCACCTCAAATTTGGCAACATTCTCCACACCCCTCCTTACGCCCCGCCCGCTCATTAGGAGCGTTCCCCCAAAAAACGCCGGCTCCGTCCTTTGGGCCCATCGCGGGCCCAGGCGTTTCAGCCTCACTTCCGGGCGCCGCGCTGCGGATTTTTCAGCTTCGATTGCCGGAGCTTGCGCGCCTTGCGCTTTGGCTTGCTGATGGTAAATGTGCCGCTGCCGTGGTACTCGGCTTTGTAGAGTTTCTCGTCTGCCATCGGCGTTTATTATAGCAACTCCGCCGCAGCGCGCCCGTTTCGCAAACAGCCGTATTCGAGATATGATAAGACTCACTTTGATGAATTGGAAGATGGTTCCTGCGGCGCTATTCCTCGCCGCCGCCGCGTTGGGCGCCTCCGTCACTACCTTGATTGGAACCGGATCGCCCGGCTATTCCGGCGCGCAAGTGAACAATCCCTACGGCATGACCATCGGCCCTGATGGCGCGCTGTATTTTTGTGACGTCGATAATCAGCGCATCCGGCGGCTGGATCTCGCTACAAAAGAGCTTTCCACCATCGCCGGAAACGGCCAGAAAGCTTATCGCGGAGACGGCGGCCCCGCCGTGGATGCGTCGCTTGCAGCGCCCCACGAGCTTCTGTTTGATCGCCGGGGCGACCTTTATTTCGCCGAGCGCGACAATCACGTCGTCCGCAAAGTGAACATGAAGACCCGAACGATTTCGACCGTCGCCGGTACGGGCAAAGCGGGATTCAGCGGCGATGGGGGGCCCGGAACGCAAGCGCAGCTCAATCAGCCTCATTGTGTCCTCCTGGATCGCGACGGAACGCTTTTGATTTGCGACCTGATGAACCGTCGGATTCGCCGCCTGCATTTGGATACCGGCATTATTGAAACTTGGGCGGGAACTGGCGAAACCAGCGCTACGCCCGACGGAGCGCCCGTTTCCGGAACTCCCCTCAATGGCCCCCGCACCCTGGCGCTCGCTCCCAATGGAGACATTTATTTAGCCCTTCGCGAAGGCAACGCGATTTATCGCATCGACGCTCAGACCAAAACGCTCCATCATATGGCCGGCACCGGCGAGTCGGGCTACAGCGGCGACGGCGGGCCGGCAATAAAGGCCAGGTTCGGCGGCTCTTTCGCCCGGCTTGCCGGGCCAAAGGGAATGTCGCCGGGGCCGGATAACAGCCTCTTCGTGGCCGACACGGAAAGCCACGCGATCCGGAAAATCGATATGAAAACCGGCGTAATTTCGACGGTCCTCGGAACCGGGGAAAAGGGCGATGGCCCGGAGCCCGATCCGCTGAAATGCAAACTCAACCGCCCCCACGCAGTACTGTTCGCCAACGGCGCGCTGTATGTAGCCGATAGCGAAGCCAATCGAATTCGCATTCTCCAGTGAGGAAGACATGAAGAAGAAACTTTTGCTGGCAGCGGCGTCCTTCGTCGCCTCGGCGCAGGTGAAAAGCTACAAGCCTGTCACGCAGCAGATGCTTGAAAATCCCAGCCCCGAAGACTGGCTGATGTTCAGCCGCACCTACGATGCGCAGCGCTATAGTCCGCTCAATCAGATTAACCGCCAGAATGTTTCGCGACTGGCTTTGGCGTGGTCGCGGGGTTTGCCCGCGGGCTCCACTGAAAGCATTCCGCTCGTGCATGACGGCGTGATGTATCTGATCGCCCCCGGTGGCGCCATCCAGGCACTGGACGCCGCCAACGGCGACCTCCTTTGGGAATACAAGCACAAGATGCCGCAAGGCCAATCCGCGGCCACCGCCAGATCCAAAGCCATCGCCATCTGGGACGACATCATTGTCTTCACCGCCCCCGATTCCACCATCGTGGGCGTGGACGCGCGCACTGGCGAACTGCGCTGGTCCACGCCCGACCCGCGCGGGCACACCTCGGGCCCGATTGTTGTCGATGGCAAGGCGATTACCGGCGGAACTTGCACCGGCGGTTTGCGCGCCAATTGCTACATCGCCGCGAACGACGCCAAAACCGGCAAGGAGCTGTGGAAGTTCTATACGGCGCAGGGGATTAACGACGGGACTCCCGACACCTGGGGCGGCGCGCCGGAGGAAAAGCGAACTACATCCACTTGGGGTCTTCCCGGAACCTACGATCCCGTCCGCAAGATGGTCTATTGGGGCATTGCGAATCCCACGCCCAACACTCGTATGGAGCGGCACGGCGGCAATCCGGATGCGATTCCGCGCGTCGCTCCGGCCGATTTGTACAGCAATTCAACCGTCGCCCTGGACCCCAACACGGGCAAGCTCGCGTGGTATTACCAGCATCTTCCGGGCGACGATTGGGACCAAGATTACACGCATGAGCGCACGCTGTTCCGCACAACCTTTAATCCCGATCCGAAATTCGCGAAGTGGTTCAATCCGGACGTTCCCAAAGGCTCCCAGCACGACGTCGCGGTGATGGTGGGCGAAGGCGGCGGCGTATTCGCTCTGGACCGCAACGACGGCAAGTTTCTCTGGGCCACACCGTTCCCCTATGACACGCCTGAATTTCTAATCAAAAACATCGATGGGCGAACCGGCAAGACCGAAATCAACTGGGACCTGGTCTTTAAAGATCCCAGCGAAAAAGAGCGCGTCATCTGCTTCTACAACACGCGCAGCTATTGGCCTACCGCTTACAGTCCCCAGACCAATTCGCTCTATGTTTCTTATAACGACAACTGCCTGAAGATGGGCCTTAACAACGGCAAAAGCGGAAGCCGCGTGGCTGTTCCCAGCCCCAGGGCAGCCAAATCGCCCGACAAAACGGCCGGAGTGGCGAAGATCGACATGTCCACCGGCGAAATCAAACAGATTTATATGGGCCGCTCTCAGACGAACGGGTCCGTGGTGACTACAGCCGGAGGCTTGGTCTTCTGGGGCGATTTGAACCGCCGGTTCTTTGCTTTCGACGCCGAAAGCGGCAAGATTCTGTGGCAAACCGTCTTGGGCGGATCCATTTCGGTGAGCACCATTAGCTATGGAGTCAATGGAAAGCAGTACATCGCTGTGATGACCGGCGACGGCCTCCTTACCGGCAGCCTCACCAATCTCACGCCGGAACTCAAGCCCGCCAAGGGAAGTAACGCGGTATACGCTTTCGCGCTGCCGTAAGGAAACGCGAGTCCAGCGGGATACACCGGCTCGTCCGCGATTTATCTTGCCGATTTGATTCGCGAGGACGCAAAGCCGGTGGATGCGCTTTCTGATCTCGACGACATCTTTCGCAAGTATGCTCTCATCCCAGAAAATATCCACCAACGAAAATAAGAAAATAACGACTCCATCGCCATTTCAAAGATCATCGGGATGGCTAATAGAACGATGGCCCGTGGAATCGAGCCGATCGTGCAATCGCCACTCCCGCCGCGCAGGAAGTCGCGAGTAGCTCGGAATAACTCTCGGGAACTCTAGGTAAAACTCCTCTTGTTGGTTTGCCAAACCCGTCGGGCGTGGGTCCCACGCCAAAACAATTAGTGGCGGTTAAACAGAACTCCGGCCGCTCCTCATCAACGTTAGGTGCGAGCCCACGCCCAATAACCCGCAGGCGCAGATGGCCGCCGACATGGGTAGAGCCGTAACGCTGTTGATGGCGCCCAAAATCAGCACCGAAATGGCGGCCATGCTGAATTGAAGCGTACCCAACAGAGCGGAGGCCATCCCGGCGATTTGACCATGATTCGCCAAGGCGATCGTCACCGCGTTGGGAAATACGAAGCCGATCGTCGCCATGTACACGAATAACGGCAGAGCCAGTCCGAGCATGCTGCGGGGCAAGCCGCCGGCTTCTGTAAGCGCAGCGGCCACCAGCGCGATTCCTGCCGCCGACTGCACCCACGCCGCTCTACGCATCAGCCGCTCCGGCGCATGGCCGCAAAGCACCCGGCCGTTGATCTGCGCGCCGATCACCACCGCGGCCGCATTGACTCCAAACAGCCAGGCGAAGCGGTCCGGCCGCATGCCGAACAAATTGATAAACACGAACGGCGCGCCTGCTATGTAGGCAAACATCCCGGCAGAGCTGAAACCCGTCGCCAGCGTCGAGCCGAGAAAGAACCGGTCTGCCAGAAGCGCGCGATACGTCGCCAGAATGTAGCGCGCCGAAAGCGGTTGGGCCGTCGCAAGAGTCTCCGGCATTCGAAAGTGCAAGCTTAGAAGGACGAGCGCGCCCGCCGCGGCGACGCTCAAAAAAATCGCCTTCCACCCGAACCAAAGCAAAATATAACTTCCCAGCAGCGGCGCCGCCAGGGGCGACACGCCCATCACCAGAATCAGGGCCGAATAAACTCGGCGTGTCTCTTGCACCGCAAAAACATCGCGAACCACGGCGCGCGACATCACCGCGCCGGAGCAGGCGCCCAGGGCTTGCAATAACCGGAATGCCGCCAGAGCCCGCGCCGAAAACGCTAGCGCGCATGCGGTGGAGGCCGCGCAGTACAGCAGCATCCCGGCATAAAGAGGTCGTTTGCGTCCGAAGCGGTCGGCTAAGGGTCCGTACAGCGATTGCCCCAGCGCAAAGCCCACAAAAAACGACGCGAGCGTGAGCTGAACTTCGCCCTCCGTCGTTTGGAAATAGCGTTGTAGACTTGGAAGCGCCGGCAGGTACATGTCGATGCTGAGCGGCGCGAACGCTGTTAGCGCTCCCAGCAGCACGACCATCTCCAGCCGGCGAAGGCCCGTCAGCGGAACGGAGCCCGCTGCCGCCGGCGTCATATTGCGTGGCGCTTGGTGGCCGCCAGCTTGGACCGGGCGCGCTCGATGGCCGCGTTTTCAGCTTCCTCGCGCGTCTGGCCGGTCGTGCGCGCCAGCGCCGCGCCGGGCGATACATTATCCGCCGTGCAGTAAAAGTTTCCCCCAATGCGATAGCTGGTCAGCTTCACCGGCCAACTCTCGATTTCAATACGCCGCTCCCGATAGTCCTCGGTTTTCATTCCCTGGCCGTCTTTATGCTTTTGCGGTCTGGGCCGCTCCGCGTTCTACCGGCGCCCCCACTAAGTTGCCCCACTCAGTCCAGGAGCCATCGTAGTTCTTAACGTTGCTATAGCCCAGCAGATATTTCAACACGAACCAGGTGTGGCTGCTGCGCTCGCCAATGCGGCAATAAGCGATCGTCGGATTGCTGCCGTCCACGCCCTCGCCGCCATAAAGAGCCCTCAACTCATCCGCGCTTTTAAAAGTCCCGTCTTCGTTGCAAGCCTTTCCCCACGGGATGTTCCGCGCGCCAGGAATGTGCCCGCCGCGCTGGCAGGTTTCCGGCAGTCCGGGCGGCGCTAGGATCTCGCCCGTAAATTCCGCCGGACTCCGCACGTCGACCAGAGCCGTGTGTTTGCCTTGCACCGCCGCTTGAACTTGATCCAGGAACGCCCGTAACGAATTGTCCGGACCGGAGGCCGTGTAAGCTGCCAGCGCGACCGAAGGTATCTCGGTGGAGACTTCGCGCCCTTCGGCCAACCACTTCTTGCGGCCGCCATTCATGATGCGAACGTCGTCGTGGCCATACATTTTCATCTGCCACAGAGCCCATGCCGCAAACCAATTATTGTTATCCCCGTAAAGCACCACGGTTGTGCTTTGGGAGATCCCCGATTCGCTCATCAGCTTCTCGAACTGACTTTTGGACAAAATGTCGCGCCGAACTGGATCGGCCAATTGCGTGGTCCAGTTCCACGCGATCGCGCCCGGAACATGCGCTTTGGCATATTCACTTGTGTCGACATCCACCTCCACAATGCGAACCTGGGGGTCGGCGGAATGTTGAGCCACCCACTCGGTGGAAACGATGCTTTCCGGATATGCATACTCTGCCATGGAATTGTTCCTCCCTCCGATCTTCCAGTTTAAACGGTCTTTTGTCGCTAGCCGCGGGCGCAGTTTCCGGAGAAGGGGTAGAATGCTCGCCAAGTTCGTGACAAAGGCCGTTAAGAGCGGAACTTTCTTCGCGCGGCTGCAAAAAGTTCAGGCTCCTGACTCCCCGCCAGCTTTGTGGACCGATCGTCCAAAACAATTGCGTTCTCTTGAGTTTTGCCCGCCTCTAATTTGGATCATTGATTGCACTTGCACCGAGCATCGTGAGGTTAGAGTCGATGGTTTATAGATGTTTTTTTGGATTCATTCTTTTCATACTTGGAACGATCCTAGCCTGGGCTCAGGCCGGAACTCTTTCCGGAACGGTCGCCGATCCTTCCGGAAAGCCGGTGCCCGATTCCGTAGTTACTATCACTAATACCGACACCCACGTGTCGCAAAAGGCTATATCCGGGCCCGATGGGTCCTTCATGGTTTCGGTTGCTCCTGGCACATACAAGGTCGATCTGGAGGCTGCCGGATTCAAGCACATGACGCTCGATTCGATCGAGGTGTCCGCCGGAGCGGCCGCGCAGATTAACCCCAAGCTCCAACCGGGCGCCACGGTGGAAGTCGTACAACTCAAAGCCGACGCCGCCGAGATACAGGACACTCCGCCGGAAATCGAGCGTGCGTATTCCCAAACGGCCATCCAGTCTCTTCCTGTTTTCGATCGAAACTACGGCCAGTTGATTAATTTGATGCCGGGAGTCACTCCGCCCGTCCTTTATCAAGACTCCCCATTCGGAATCGCCGCCGATCCTCAGCGCAGCCGGCAATTCCACGTCAATGGATTAGCCAGCTACGCCAACGATCGCGTCGAAGACGGCGATACGCTGCGCGAACCATTCACCGGAGATCTGTCCATTCAGGTTACGCCCAGCGAAAATATCCGCGAGCTGTTGGTGACCGCCGGCAACTATCGCGCGGATTCGGGCTTCGCTTCCGGTTCCATCGACAGCGCATTTTCCAGGCAGGGCGCCAACGGACTGCACGGCTCCTTGTACGGATTTCACTCCGATGATTTCCTCCAGGCCAGAAATCCGATTTCCATCGGCGGCTATACTTCTCCCCTGCACTGGTGGCAGGCGGGCGCGGGCCTGGGCGGAGCCATCGTCCCCGACCGCGCCTTCTTCTTTCTGAACTATGAGGGCACGCTCTATCACGATGGTCAAGTTCAGCTCGGCACGGTACCTACCCACTCCCTGCTGTCGGGAAATTTCAGCGGCCTCGGCGCCACGATCTATAACCCGTTCAGCGGCTCGCCATCGGGATCGCTCCGCACTCCGTTCCCCGGAGCGGTCATTCCCAGCAATATGATCAATCCGCTCTCGCTGGCGATCCTGAGCGCCCTTCCCTCCCCGAACCTTCCTGGCGTCGCCAACAATTTGGTTTCGACGGTTCCCTTCACAGATACCAGCAGCGTCGTCACGGACAGACTGGATTACCGCTTCTCCAACAACGTCGCCGGTTTCCTAAATTACGGATTTTCGTACTTCAACGCCGGCCAGAGCTCCTTCTTCGGACCGGTGGCGGGCGGCGCTACAAGCTCGGCTCTTCGCAACGACCACGCTGCCCTCGGCCTTCTAGCCAATCGCCACGGCCTCGTCGGAGAGCTGCGGTTCGCCTACAACCGCTATCGCAACGCCATAACGCCGGCGGACGCGACCGGCTCGCTGACTCCTCTGCTGGCCGCCAATGGGTTCGCCAGCCTTCCGGCAATCCATATCGCCGGCCTAGGAGTGCTCGGCGAAGCGCCAAATCTTCCAGACAAGATGATTGACAACGACTATGAGGGATCTGCGAATTTTCAGTGGGCCCGCGGGATCCAGGACGTGCGGTTTGGAACCGATATCCGCGCGATGGAGTCCAATGGGTTCACCAATTATCCGTTCGGCCCCAACGGCGCTATGTTCTTCGGGCCTGGCCCAACTCTATCGGCGGAATCGGCGGCTTACGCTCCGCTGACGGCTACGTATTTCAACTCTTTGGCAGCGTTCCTCACCGGCGCCCCCGTGGCCACTGGCGTGTTCGCTTATGCGACCACTCCTACCTACCGGCAGAACCAATATGCCGGATTCATCCTCGACACGATCCGGCTGACTCCGCACTTCACCATCGACCTGGGTTTGCGCTACGACGTCTTCAGCCCCGTGACCACTCGATTTGGCGCGGCCGCCCTGGTCTATAACCCGGCCGCCGGGAATGCAACCTATTCCAACGGCGCCACGCAATACGATCTCGACAATTGGTCGCCTCGCCTAGGCCTCGCGTTCCGGCCCTTTGGGCGCACGGTCGTTCGCGCGAGCTATGGCATCTATCGTTTTCCGGTTCCGTTTATGCTTACGGCGCTGAACCAGGCCGGGTCCGGCGTGCAGACCGGCCTCATCAACGGCTCCTTCATTCGTGTTCCCTTTGCCGTTCCCTCCCTTCCCGCGCCTGCGGCGGCCGCGACACCGGGAACTGTAGTCCCAGCCCCCAACATTCCCTTGAATGTCCAAAGCGGAATCGAGGCGCCCTATACGCAGAACTATTTCTTCATGTTTCAGCAGGATCTGACCCGTGGAGTGCTGTTCGACGCGTCTTATGTCGGCAACGTCGGCCGCCAGCTCCCATTCATTCAGGCCCTCAACGTGGCGGCTCCCGGAACTGGCCTGACCGGACTGCCTTTCACCGGATTTGTCGGCGTGAATGAAGTGGGAACCGGCCTGACCAGCAACTACAACGCTCTGCAAGTCAATCTCACCAAGCGCTTCGCGCGCGGCGTCGGCTTCACCATAGCTTACACCTGGAGCAAGTCGCTCGACTACGGCACAACTCTGCTCGATCCTTTCAGCCGCGCCCTCAACTACGGTCCGGCGGATTGGGACCGCACTCAGATACTTACTATCAGCCACATCTTTAACATCCCCATTGGCAGCGGCACGCACGTTCTGAATGATGGCGTGATTGGACGCGTTCTGGGCGGCTGGCGTTGGAACGGAATGTTCAACTGGGGAACCGGAACGCCATACTCGATTCTCGCCCCGCCCACTGGCTGCAACTGCCCCGGCTTACCGAACGTGTTCGCCGCCTCCATCGGCGGAACGGTCAATGGCCAGGCCAGCTTCAATCCCGCGCTGTTCACGGCTCCCGCTGCCGGAACGCTTGGAATTCCTTCCCGCAACGCTTATCGCGGTCCGGATCTTACAGCCTACAATATGTCGCTGTTCAAGCAGTTCCCCCTGGGTGAGCGCGCCAACTTCGAGCTCCGCGGCGAGGCGTTCAATCTGTTCAACTCGCCCGCCTATTCCAATCCGGTTGCCAATCTGGGTTCGCCCGGCTTCGGCAACCCGTCGCTGGTTTCCGCCAGTCTGCTGAACGGACTGGGCCCGCGCACCTTCCTGTTGGGAGCCCGGCTGCTGTTCTGAGCTGGGATGGCGCGGACGGCCAATTCCGCCGTCCGCGCCTTCTTATCGCACTGAGTCCTTAAGCCGTTCGATTTCATCGGCGGAAAAGCGGCCGCTCCGGCCCAGTTCCACCGATGTGACCGTCGCCTTGGAAAGAGCGCTCACGCCATGCGTCTGCGTGTTCGTGAGCATGTGATATAACTCATGCGCGATCACGCGGCCCATGACTGCTCCCAGCGCGGCGCTCTGCTCCGCTTTGCGCCACGGGCGCAGAAACGCGGAAATGCGGTCGCAATGAACCTCCGCGAATGGCAGCGCCTTGCCGTCGCGGACCGATGCGCTCGCCAGTTCCGGATTTTCCATCGCCGCCGGAAGCTCGTCCCATGAAACCGGCGGCGTATGACACGCCCCGCGGAACCGGATCACGACAACGTGCCGAAATAACTCGCGCCCGTCGTTTTGCTCGGCCCGCCGCCAGGTCACCTGCACATCCGCGGGCTCCAGGATGCTCGCCACTTCCCGCTGCATTGATTCCAGCACGCCGGCAGGCGGCCCCACATCGAATCTCATCACTATGACCAGTTGCGCCGCGCTATTCCCAGCCGCCTGCCCCATGCAGCCCAGGGCGACGGCCACAGCTAGGGCAGCCAGGCGCAACGTCTTCGCCATGTTAGGAGCGATAATACCGCAGTTCTCGCTAGCCGCGCTCTCAGGCGTCCAGCCTTCCAGAATCCTCGCCCCGCACTAGGTCCTCGTATGTCTCGCGCCGCCGGATGACACGCCATCCGCCGTTTTCCACCATGACTTCCGCAGCCCGCGGGCGAGAATTGTAGTTGGAAGCTTGCACAAAACCGTAGGCTCCGGCCGTGCAAATCGCCACCAGATCGCCCGGCAGCAGTTCCGCCAACTCACGCTCGCGAGCCAGAAAATCGCCGGTTTCGCAGACCGGCCCGACCACGTCCGCTCGAAAGCTTCCACCCGTCGGCTGCCTCAATGGCACAATCTCGTGGTGCGCGGAATAAAGCGCCGGCCGGATCAGGTCGTTCATGCCCGCGTCCACGATCGCGAATTCCTTTTCGCCGGATTTTTTGCGGTACAGCACGCGCGCCAGTAATACTCCGGCGCTCGCCGCGATCGAGCGTCCCGGCTCGATCATTACGTGAAGATTCCATCCCTGGACCCGCGCCGCCAACGCCTTGACGAACTCCCCGATGTCGGGCGCCTTGTCGCCAGGCTTGTATGCCACCCCCAGTCCGCCGCCGAAATCCACATGCCGGATGTCGAATCCTTTCCGCCGCAGCCGTTCGATCAGTTCCAGCACGCGATCTGCTGCGCGCATCACAGGTTCCGGCTCCAGAAGCTGCGATCCGATGTGGCAACTGACTCCCTCCGCCAGCAGATTCTCATAACGTCGCGCGCACTCGTAAGCTTCTTCGGCCAGCTCGATATCTACGCCGAATTTGTGGGCTAGCCGACCGGTGGAAATGTAGGCATGGGTTGCCGCCTCAACGTCTGGATTCACGCGCACCGCCACACGCGCCTTCACTCCCAACCGGTGAGCCAGCGCATCAATCAGCGCCATTTCCGGCGCCGACTCACAGTTGAACGCGCCAATGCCCGCCCGCAGCGCCGCTTCCACTTCAGTCGCCGACTTGCCCGCGCCCGAGAAAACCACTTTCCGGGCATCTCCCCCGGCCTTAAGGACACGGAACAGTTCGCCCCCCGAGACGATGTCGAATCCCGCGCCGACGCCGGCCAGCAGACGCAGAATGCTGAGATTGCTTGCCGCCTTCACGGCGTAGCAGACCGTATGCGGCTGTTCGCCGAAACCTGACTCGTAAGCGCGGTAATTGTTGAGAATCTCCGCCGCCGAATAGACGTAGCAGGGCGTGCCGGCCTTGGCGGCGATCGCCGCCAGGTCTACGCCGTCCATCGAAAGCGTGCGACCACAGTATTCCAAGGGACGCGGCGTCTGGCTCATGCGCTGAATTTCACCACCAGCACCGTCTGATCGTCGGTGAGCGGGGTTCCACGTCTGTATTCGTCCAGGGCGCAGATGACGGCGTCGGCGATGGCCTGGGGCTCCTCGCCCATGTGTTTCTTCAGCACCTGCATGAGCCGCAGTCGCGAAAACTCCTGGTCTGCGGCGTTGAGCTGATCTTCCACGCCGTCGGAATAAAATACGACGATGTCGCCGGGTTCCAAAATCAATTCCGCTTCCTCGTACTCCCGATCCTCCAGCAACCCGATCGGCACCCCTTCCACGCGCCTCTCCTGGATCTCCCCGCCCCGGCACAGCAGCGGCGGCTCGGAGCCCGCATTGGCCAGCAAAAGCCGGCGGCGGGCCGGGTCCCATTGCGCCACCGTCAACGTGGCGTATTGCGCGTCCACTCTGCGCTCTAGAAGCGCTTGGTTCAGCGAAACCATCAATTGCGCCGGACTCCGTCCTCCCGGCGCAAGAATCCGCAGCAGGCCCCCGATTAGCGCGCCATACAGCGCCGCCGCAGCCCCTTTTCCGCTGACATCCCCGAACGCCAGCAGAGCCCGGTTCTCGCCCTGGTCGAAGAAATCGTAGACGTCGCCCGAGATTTCGCGCGCCGGCCGCGACCGGATTCCTGCGCGGATGCCCGCCAACTCCGGGACCTCACGCGGAATCAACACGCGCTGCAGCTTTCGCGCAGCTTTGAGGTCGTGCTCCATGCGCTCCTTATGCTGCGCTAATTCTTCATACAGCCGCGCGTTCTCCACGGAGCTGGCGATCTGCGTGGCCAGTAGGTTCAGCGTTCTTTGATGGTCCTCCGTGAAATAAGCGATGCGCTCGCTCTCCACGTCCAGCACCCCCACCACGCGATCCTGCACCATCAGCGGGACCGCTAGCTCCGACCGGATTTCGGGATACGAAGCGATATAGCGCGGGTCCGTGCTGGTGTCCAGAACCCGCACCGTTTGCCGCGATTCCGCCGCTGCGCCCGTAATCCCCTTCCCTAGCGGAATATTATCCAGGTGCACCCGCTGGTCGTAGCGGACGCTAAAACGCCGCCGCAACACGCGCTTTTCCTCGTCCACCAGATAAATACTGAATGCATCATAAGCAATCAGCGTCCGCACTCCCGCGGCGATCTTGCCCAATAGTTCGTCGACGTCTAAAATCGAGCTGAACTCGCGCGATAGCCCCGCCAGCGTCGTTAACGTTCGATTTTGCCGCGCCACGCGCGCGTACAACCGTGCGTTTTCCAGCGACGCCGCGATCCGCGCCGCAATGAGCCGCATCAAGCTTCGATCCTGTTCCGTAAAGGCCTGCAACTGAGTTGACTGAAGGTCGATCACGCCCACGAGTTTTCCCCGCGCCATCATAGGCACGGCTAGCTCGCTTCGCACGGCGTCCAGGGCGTTGAGGTAATGTGGATCTTTCGTGACGTCGTGTACCAAAATCGGAGTCCGCAACGCCGCCGCCTGCCCCGTGATCCCTTCCTCCAGCCGCACTGTCAGGCTCCGCACAATCTCTTGACGATGCCCAATCGAATAGCGAATCGACAGAGCTCGATTCCGTTCGCTCCAGAGCAAGATGGCGAATAAATCGTAGGGAACGACTTTCTTGACGATCCCGGCGACGTTCTCAAGAAGCTTGTCCAGATCGAGCGTCTCGGCGGTGATGCGCGACACTTCCAGCAAAAAGTCGAGCAACTCGGCTCGCTCGCGAAAACGCGCTTGGCCTGTCTCCGGCATGTTCGATCCCTATTCCTGATTCACCGGCCCGATAATCCTTACGCCGGAGCTGGTCCCGATTCGCGTCGCGCCCGCCGCCACCATGCTTTTCAACTCACTAAGAGTGCGGATGCCCCCGGAAGCTTTCACGCCCATCTCTGGCCCTACCGCTCGTCTCATCAACGCCACGTCGGCGGCCGTAGCTCCACTCGGGCCGAAGCCCGTCGAAGTCTTTACGAAATCGGCTCCCGCCTGCTTAGCCAGCCTGCACGCTTCCTCCTTCTGCGTGTCGTCGAGCAACCCAGTCTCCAGAATCGCCTTTATCATCGCCCCCTCCGAATGCGCTGCGGCGACGACCGCGCCGATGTCCTGTCGCACTGCCTCGCCATTTCCTCCCCGTAATTCGCCGGTATTGATCACCATGTCGATTTCCCGCGCTCCGGCGCGAATGGCCCATTCCGTCTCCCCCACCTTTACCTCCGTGGCGCAGGCCCCCAGCGGGAATCCCACCACCGCGCACACTTTCACACCCTCCCCTTTCAGTTCTTGTGCCGCCAGCGGGACCCAATAAGAGTTTATGCACACCGCCGCGAATCCATGCAGGCGCGCCTCGCCGCACAGCTTTCGGATATCAGCCATAGTTGCATCGGGTCGCAACAAGGTATGATCAATCAGCGCCGCGATTTCCCGTCTCGTCACCTGTGCCTCTTTCTCCGCGTCTGCTTGGAGCGCGAAAATTCCTCCCCTCGCCGCTATGATAAGGAGATGGAAGCATCCACTTTAGCGGTTCCAACGTCGGCCGCCGCGTCCGCGGGCGATTCTGTGATCGCGCTCGAAGAGCGCTGCCTGTTGCAGAATTATGCGCGATATCCGTTGGTGCTTACTCGCGGTAAAGGCTGTTATGTGTATGATACCTCGGGCCGGCGCTATTTGGACTTCATTACCGGCATCGGCGTCAATGCGCTTGGGCATGCGTATCCCCGTCTCGTGAAAACGATCCGCGATCAGGCCGCGCGCATGCTCCACTGCTCCAATCTTTACTATCACGAATACCAGGGGCCGCTGGCCGAGCGCATTGCCAAAGCCACCGGCTTGGACCGAGTTTTTTTCTGCAACTCGGGCGCGGAGGCCATGGAAGGCGCCCTAAAGATCGTTCGCTCCCACGGCCGCAAGATTCACCCGGAGAAGTTCGAGACCGTCGCGCTGGACGATTCCTTCCACGGCCGCACCTTCGGCGCCTTGTCCATCACCGGCCAGGAAAAGTACCGCCGCGATTTCGAACCCATGCTTCCCGGCGCACACTTCACGCGCCGCAACGACATCGCAGCTCTGGAGGATTCCGTGAGCGAACGCACCGCCGGCATCGTGCTGGAGCTTGTGCAGGGCGAAGGAGGCATCCACCCGCTGACAGTGGAGTTTATCCACAAGGCCCGCCAGCTCGCCGACCGCTACAATGCTCTGCTGGTCTTCGACGAAACCCAGTGCGGCGTCGGCCGGCCGGGCGCATATTTCAGTTATCAGCTTCATGATCCAGCAATCCTTCCCGACGTCGCGGTCGCCGCTAAGCCTTTGGCCTGCGGCATCCCGCTCGGCTTTGTCGCCGCCACGGACGCCGCTGCGTCCACCATTGGCTTAGGAATGCATGGCACTACCTTCGGCGGCGGACCGCTCGCCTGCCGGGTCGCTCTCGAATTTTTCGATATTCTCGATGAATTACTTCCTAATATTTCTAGAATGGGCGATTATTTCCGGCAGCAATTGACGGAATTAAAAGCGCGCCATTCCTTTGTCAAGGAGATCCGCGGCCCCGGGCTGATGATCGGCTTGGAATTGGAGTTTTCTGGTAAGCAGATTGTGCTCGACGCTCTCGAGGCGGGCCTTCTCCTCAACTGCACCCATGACCTAGTGCTCCGCTTCCTGCCGCCCTACATCGTCGGCAAGCCCGAAATCGATCGGGCCGTGCGGATACTGGACAAAGTGTTGAAAAAGGCCGAGCCTCCCGCGGCGTAGCGGCCGTATGCAAAAAGCTAGCGCGGGTCGCACTTCCGTACAAACTCCAGTAAGTCCCACATTCTGAGGCTTCCGTTTGGAGTCACTGCGGGATCCGGATGGAAATCTCTCTGGTGCAAACAGATGTTCTGTCTGCCGCCATCAGCCCGACGATCACTTCGGCCGCAATCCGCCCACCCACGGGCCCAAGCCGGATCGGCGTCTGATTGTTTTTCAATTGTTGCTGCGCCTCCGCCAATACGTAAAACCAAAGCGGAGCGTTGCGTCTGAAAGCCCGCGAAAGTTGGTGAAGGCCGGTGGCGCCGTTGGCCGCGGCGGCTTTGGTTCCCGGACCTATTTTGAGCCTATGGTTTGGGATCAAATCGCTTTCGGGGTACATGCGTCTAGCGATTGCCTGACCCGACGGCAGCGACATCTCTAGCCCGCGAATCAAGTCCCCCCGTGCAGTAGTCATCACTTGATCTGACATTCTCCCTGTCCGGACCATCCGGACCAGTCTATCGAAAATGTCAGATCAACTGATGACTACTGCACCGGAGCGGAGTTGCTGTTTGAGGTATTCAGCCGGCGCTACGAACGCAGCTCGATGCTGGTGACCAGCAATCTGCCCTTCAACGAATGGACCGAAGCATTCGGATCGGAACGATTGACCGGCGCGCTGCTGGACCCGCTGACGCATCACGTTCACATCCTGGAAATGAACGGCAAAAGTTACCGGCTTGAGGACAGCAAACGCCGCCGCGCGGCGCGGTCCCGTTCGTAGTCCGGCTCAACGATGGCGGCGGCGATTTGCCGGAGCGGCTTGCGCTCCGGCCTAAACGCGCCGCCCTAAAGGGCGCCGCAAGCCTCGCTCCAGCCGCCCCCGCAAATCGATCAAAAGAAACCGTCAACTGACTAGGAAGTGGTCTATTTTCTCTCCCCCGGAGTGGTCTATTTTTACTCCGCCCTTGACATGTAGCCCGCGCTGATCCTCGGATCCGCCGCATTTCCTGTGTTTTCGTCGTCGTCGGGCTGATCTTCCGGAGACGTACGCTTCTGATGCGCCGTCATCGCATCCGCCAGTATCTCCAAATCCGCTCTGTCCTAATTCGCCCCCTTCAAACGGAATAGTCGGCCAAAGCGGCCCTGCAACGCCGCGTCCGTCCGCTCGCCTGCCTCTGTCTCAGCTTTCGGTTGTTTGTCATCCGGAAGTCTTCGGACTCCTCCGTGCCTTCCGAAGGCGCGGAACGAACGTGCGCGAGATTGACTAGCCATAGACTCCTTGTTGAACGTCCAGCCCTGGCTAGCCTCCGTTGTTGATGTTGCGCCCCGGCGGCGTGCCGTCCCCGCCGCCCCAAGGCTGAAATCCGTCGGGGGTCGCCTTCACCGTCGAGGAGCTGTTTTTCCGCAGCACGCCGCAGTCGAAGTGGAGTCTTTGCTGACTGTTCAAAACCTTGGCGACCTTGAATGCCGGCGTGGCCTTCTTGCCCACCGGAAATGGTACGCCGGCCTTCGGGCCCTTAGGGTCGTTGAAGGGAGAGCCCTTTTGGTACACGATAGCCGACTTAGCGTTGTTGGACTTGAAGCGAATTCGGTCGTTCTTGTCCACTTCTAGCACGCTGCAGGTCACTTTCGAATTGCCATTTTCGTCAACCGTAAGCTCATATTCAAGCAATGCCATTTGTTTCTCCTGTTCATTGAATGTGACGAGACTCTAAAATCTTTTTGTAGCCGGGCTCCCGACGCAGGCCTGCCATGTCCGAAGACCTCTCCACCAGCAAGAACATGGACGCTGGCGCGTCTCTCAGCAGGTCAAGCGCGCGCGGGTGCTCGCCCAAAGCTTCGAACGTTTGGACGGCCATCCAACGGACGTCTGCATCCGCCGAGGAGCTTAAAGCCTGTCCGGCTTCTGATTCGGCTTGCCGGCGCTCCCCTAGGCGGGCGCATAAATAGCCGAGCCACGCCCGCTCGTAAGCGAGCCTCGGATTCCTGGGCAGCTCATCCTGAGCGAGATCTCGGCCCTTCCTATATTCCTCCAGGGCCTGCTGCGTGAACCCGGCCCTCCGCAGCGCCGTCCCTAAGTCGATATAGTAGAGGGGCGTTGGAGGACCAATCTCGATCGCACGCCGAAGATAGGGGATCGCTTCCAGGTTGTCGCCCTGGTATAAACGCACGAGCCCTAGTCCCAACTCGACGTTGGCGGTGTCCTCAATCCGTTTGGCGAGGCTCAGTTGATACTCCGCGTCTTGGTATTTCCCCAGGTTCAAATAAGGCGCCGCTAATGCATAATGAGCGTCGGCGAGATCCGGCACAAGGCTAACCATGATTTCCCGCTCTCTGGCGGCGGCCTCATAGTCGCCCAGGCTGAAGTAATAGGCTCCGAGAACCTGGTAGTTCCTAAAATATTGGGGCTGAAATGTTACCGCGTTTGAGAACGCCCTCAGCGCGTTGGCGAATTGGCCGCTGTCCTCATAGATCTGCCCAAGCTGCCGCCACACGTCGCCATTCTTGGGCTCTAGGTCAGTGGCTCTGGATAACGCTTCCAGCGCGTCGTAATAGTCGCCCGACGCTGCGTTGATCATGGCCGAAACCAGCAACGCTTCAACGGCGTCGGGATTTCGCTTTTGCGCATTTGCCAGAGAAGCTAACGCCCTTGCCTGCCAATCCGGATTTCGCGTAATCGTGTATTCCAGGAACTGGGCCTCGGCCAGCTTGGCATGCGTCAACGGAGAGTCGGGATCCCGCTCCACCGCACGTTGAAGCAGCGGAATGGCGCGAGCTACGTCCGGGTTCCGCCGGATCATAGCAGCGCCAACGGCGTAGTCTTGGTACGCAGCGGCATTTACGGTAGCAGCGGCCGCCAACGGCGGCAAATGGAAAGTCCCCGTAACCATGCCGGCAAGCGCCACGGGGATGTTTTGTAGCTCGTTCGCCGAATAGACGGCCTGCCAGTCTTGCAAATGGGCAAGTGAGGAGGTGTCGATTAGATGAGCCGAGATCTTCACTCGGTCGCCGTCTCTCTTCCACTCGCCCATTAATGCATCCGTCGCGCCTAACAGTGTTCGCGCCTTGGCCGGCTGGTCGGCCCTGTTTTGCAGCGCGTCGCTTACGGGTATCACCGTCAGCCGGCGCGCGCGGCCGCTCTTCACGTGGCCCAAGCGGTTGCCGGCATCCAGCAGCGCGCCCTGTATCAACGCCGCGGAATCCGCATCGCCCGAGAATGGCAACACCGCCAGTCTCACCGTGTCTTGGGGGGCCACCGCAGTCCGATACGCCCCCATCGCCCCCAGGCTGACCAGCACAACTCCCGCCCCGGCAGCTAAGAATAAGCGCCGGAATCTTTTGCCTTGCGCAAGCTTTCGCTCGATGGCCTCGGCCACTTCCGCGCCGCTCTGAAACCTTCGCCTCGAATCGGGCTCCAGGCAACGCGCCAGCACTCGATCCCAGTTCGTTTCCATGGCGGGCGGCTTGCCCTTCAGCCTTTGTTCAATGCGCACCTCCGGTCCAAACGGCCTGCGGCCGGTCAACAGCTCGCAAAGGATGACGCCCAGCCCATATACATCCGAGGCGCGAGTCGCCTTTCCCCCATTCCATAGCTCCGGAGCAATGTAGTCCATCGCGCCGCCCGCCATCGATTGCGCCGTCCCCCGGATTCCCGCCGCGCCAAGCGTTCGCGCAAGCCCGAAATCCGTCACCACCGCGCGCTGTTGGCCGTCGACGTCCTTCGTGATAATCACGTTGTTGCTTTTTACATCGCCGTGCACCACGCCTTTGCGGTGCGCTTCGGCCAATCCGCCGCAGATCTGTTTCCCCAACCCCAGCGCTTCCCTTTTCGACAAGCGCCCGCCTCCGAGCCGCGCTTTCTCCAAACGCTCCGCCAGTGTTTCGCCCTCCAGAAACTCCATGCTGATGAACTCGATCTGTCCGTGCCTGGTTTGCGCCGCGTGAATATCGAATACTTTGCACACGTTGCGGTGCGCGATCTCCCGTGCGTTGAGCACTTCGGGAGGCAGACGCTTGCGGAAGCCGGCTTTCGAGCACTTGATGGCGACACGGCAGTTCAGCTGCCTGTCCCATCCTTCGTAAACCCAGCCCATGCCGCCTTCCCCGGCATCGCGCAGAATATCGAATCGGCCGGCGGCCACATCGCCGTGTTGGAAAGGCGGCTCGTCCCCCAAAAAAAGCGATCCATCGAGGAAGCCGTCCATCCGCTCTTCCCATTCCAGGTATTCCCGGACCTGACGCATCAAATTGGGATCGCCGCCGCAAGCCCCGTGTATGTATGCCTCGCGCCTTTCCACCGGACTGGCCAGCGCCAGCGCAACGACGCTCATCACGACATCGTCCGCCGCCAAATCGTCCATCGGTCGTTCGTCGCGCTCTTGGTTCAGCATTGCTGCCTCATCCGCACGAATAGCCACTTGCGCGCCTCATGCCATCTTCGCTGCATGGTGTGGAGCTTAAGGTTCATCACCTCCGCTGTCTCCTCGTCGGTAAGCTCCAGGAAAATCTTCAGCTCGGCTACGGCGCAAAGTTCTGGATCAGCTTTCTCTAAATCGCCCAGCCGCCGCGCGATGTCGATTGCCTTGTCCAGGTCTCGCCAGCGCGCCGGCAGATCCTCGCCTGCCAGCCCTACTTCCGACCCTCGCGCGCGCTTTCGCCCGATGTCGATCAGATGCCTTCGCATCACCCTGGCCGATATAGCGTAAAAATGGTCCCGGTTCCGCCACTCCACCCGATCTTTTGCGGGCAGCAGGCGAAGGTACGCCTCCGCTACCAGTCCCACGCTGTCCATGGGATGGCCGGGCCTCTCCTTTTTCAACCAGTTACGCGCCAGCTTGCGCAAATGCGGAAAGACTAGGACATAGAGTTTTTCTTCCGCCCCTGGAACTCCTTCCTTCCACTGACGAAGAAGAACCGTAATATCGCCCGGCTCGGCTCTACCAGATTCATCGTCCGTCCGTTCAACGGGAGCCATGTAGTCTATGTGGGTAGAAAGTATAACATAATGTATGCATCGGGAAGGTTGCAGATCGAAAGGGGCCTTCTATCTGAGGGTCGGATTTTCGCCAAGTCATGTTGTTACGAACCAACGCCAGCCGTAACCGTTCTCGGAGCAAGCCGGAATGCGCCGCGTCCGCTAGAATGTAAGTGCCTAGATGCCAGCCCAAATCGAGCTCAGCAAGCTGAGCGTCCGCCAATTCGCCGAACGCTTCCGCGGCGAGATGATCCCTCTTAGCAACACCTTCTCCTATTTCTGCGCCTCCCTCCCTATGTCCGACGATGACCTCCGGGAATACCTGCAAGAGCCGGTGGCGGCCCTCCCTCCCAAAATCGCTGCCGCGCTGCCCAAGATCTCCATCCTCCTGGTGCCCTATCTCGAACGCGTAAATGGGGGCGAAAGGGGGCGCGAAAAGACGCCAGCATCCGATTATGTTTCTATCGAGAGGCCGCCCGAAGGCCGTCTGTCCACCTCCACTCATGTGCAACTGGGGGAGGAAACTTTCCTCGCGTTCGCGCTCAAGGATCAGGAAGTAGCCGAGTACCACTACCGGTTCTTCCATTTAATCGCCACCGTAATGGGCGAGCACTGGAGCGACGAGATCGAAACCCGTTACAGCCGGTTACTACGGGAGGAGTTGACCGCCGAGGCGCACGGCGAAGTCGACGAGCCAAGCTGGCGGCTGAAGCAGGGCCTGCGCCGCTCCAAGAACTCGGCCGGCGCCCGTAATTTTCGCGCCTACGCCCGCCAGTCCTTTATCGACACGCTAACTCTCTACCTGCATGGAATCTGCTGCGATATCGACGTGGAGACGGGCCCCCGCCAACTCCCTAGTCGCTTTATCCGCAAGCGATTGGTGGCCTTGGAGGAGCTATTTCCGCCCCCTCAAGGCTATGCCGTCTTTCCCGAGGAGGTCCAGTCCTAAAGCGGATAGTGGCTACCCGCTTTATTGGATCATCAGCGGCCGAAGACGCTGAGCGTTTTCCGCACTGCGCAGACGCTGGAGTCCCTTCAGCTCGATCTGCCGGATACGTTCACGCGTGAGTCCGAAATTATCGGCGATCTCCTGTAGCGTGTGCTCGCGGTCATAGCCGATTCCAAAGCGCATACGAATCACTTTTTCTTCGTTGGGCGACAGCATCTTTAGAACGCCCGCGGCGCCCCGCCTCACGTCCTGATCCAGCAGCGGGCTCACAATGGAAGCGGCGGATTGATCCTCGATCAGATCGCCCAGCACCGATTCGCCGTCCCGTCCCACGGGAAGATCCAACGACACGGGATCGCGCGAAATCGCTCGCAGCTCCTGCACCTTCTCCGCGGTCGTCTCCATGCGACTAGCGATCTCCTCGTCCTTCGGAACCCGGCCCAACTCCTTTTCGGTCTCCCGCGAGATCCGCAGGTATTTGGTTAGCGTCTCGTTCATGTGCACCGGAATTCGGATCGTTCGGGATTGGTCGGCGATGGCCCGCGTTACCGCTTGCCGTATCCACCAGGTCGCGTACGTCGAGAATTTATACCCCAGATGGTAGTCGAATTTCTCAGCCGCCCGCATCAGGCCGATATTTCCTTCCTGGATCAAATCCAGTAGGTGCAATCCGCGGTTCACATATTTCTTGGCGATCGAAACTACTAAGCGAAGATTGGCTTCTACCAGCGCGGCTTTGGCCGCTTCCG
>Ga0209062_1000761_pt1 | contig 79607 bp, 71 predicted proteins | sample Coa_R2_2_FD_187158 | JGI IMG/M metagenome (GOLD analysis project Ga0209062, IMG submission 187158) | Surface soil microbial communities from Centralia Pennsylvania, which are recovering from an underground coalmine fire - Coalmine... | ecosystem: Environmental > Terrestrial > Soil > Unclassified... | reverse complement strand
AACGCCGCCTTGGTGCCCGAGACGTAGCGCGGGCCGCCGACCCACCACAGCAAAGGCGTCATCTTCTTGTAGAGGGCCAACGCGGCGTCCATGTCGCGCTTGTCGGCGACCAGCTCGAACAGCTGGGCCGACCAGCGCGGGATCACGTTGGAGCACACCGCGACCCAGCCCTCGGCGCCGAGCCAGAACGATTCGTAGCCCAGCACGCCCGCGAACACCGTCATCCGGTCGCCGGCCAGCCGGATGATGTCGCGCACGCGGGTCGGGTCGAGCGTCGATTCCTTGACGTACCGGCAGTTGGGAATCTGCGCCAGCCGCGCGATCAGCTCCGGCTGCATGTCGACGTTGGCCGTCGTCGGGTTGTTGTAGACCATGATCGGGAGGCCGATCGCATCCGACACCTTCTTGTAGTGCGCATAAAGCTCGTCGTCGGTCGGCACGCTGTAGAAAGGCGGGATGATCATCACACCGTCGGCGCCCATCGATTCGGCCTCGCGGCTGGTCCGCACCACCTCCTCGGTCCATTCCGCACCGGTGCCGATCAATACGGGGACGCGGCCGGCGGCCTGCTTGACCACGATGTCGACGATCTGCCGCCGCTCGTCGGGCGTCACGCTCAGGAACTCGCCGGTGCTGCCGAGCGGGATCAGGCCATGGATGCCCTCGTCGATCTGGAAGTCGACCAGCCGCTTCAGCGCCGCCTCGTCGACCTTCCTGCCGTCGGCCGTGAAGGGGGTGATCAGGACGGTGTAGGTGCCGCGAAATTTCTTCATGTCGCTCCTCTGCCCGCCCATTGTAAACCATCCGCCATGCGCCTGAAGCACCCGGACATGCGGCCGGCCGGTGCGCCGGTTCGCTTTCGTTTCGACGGAACCGAGATCGAAGCGCTGACCGGCGAGACCATCGCCGCCGCCCTTGCCGCCGCCGACATCGTCAGCGTGCGCCAGGCCCGGTCGGGCGCGCCGCGCGGGCCGTTCTGCGGCATGGGCGCCTGTTTCGACTGCCTGGTCACGGTCGACGGGCGGCCGAGCCAGCGGGCCTGCCTCACCAAGGTTGCGGCCGGCATGGAGGTTCTGTCCGAACCGCCGGTGGGCCGCCACAGCGCCGGCAGCGACGCGGCCCCGGCCGAGGAGGTGGCCTGCGATGTGCTGGTGGTGGGGGCGGGGCCCGCCGGCCTGACGGCGGCGCGCGACCTCGCGCGGGCCGGTGCCAGCGTCATCGTCGCCGACGAGCGGCTGCATCCGGGCGGCCAGTACTTCAAGCCGCTGGCGCCATCACAGGTGATCGAGCGGCGCAAGCTCGACCGCCAGTTCCGCTCCGGCCTCGCGCTGCACGAGGCGGCGTTGCGCGCGGGCGTGCACATCCTCAACGAGACCACGGTGTGGGCGGCCTTCTCCGCAACCGAGGTGGCGGCGATCGTCGCAGGCCGGTCGACCCTGTTCCGGCCCAAGCGCCTGGTCCTGGCGACCGGCGCCTACGAGCAGTCGCTGCCGGTGCCCGGCTGGACCCTGCCCGGCGTCATGACGGTCGGCGCGCTGCAGACGCTGGCGCGCTCCTATCGCGTCGCGCCGGGCGAGCGGATCGTGATCGCGGGCAACGGGCCGCTCTGCCTGCAGACCGCGACCGAGCTGCTCGACGGCGGCGCCAACGTCGTGGCGGTGCTGGAATCGGCATCCCGTCCCAGCCTGTTGGCCGACCTGCCCGAGCTGATGCAGGCGGCCTGGAACGATCCCCTGCTGCTGGCCAAGGGCGTCGCCCTGGCCTCGCGGTTGAAGCCCCTCCTGCACTGGCGCCGGCGCGTGACACGGCTGCTGGGCGAGGATCGCGTGCGACGCGTGGAGGCGGCCGATCTCGGCATCGATGCCGACATCGTCGCGCTGGGATACGGCTTCAGCGCCTCGAGCGAGCTCGCCCGCGCCCTGGGCTGCACCCATCGCTTCGTTGCGCGCGGCAACGGATCGATGGAGACGGTGACCGATCCCGACGGCCGCACCAGCGTGCCGGAAGTCTTCGCGATCGGCGACGGCGCGCGCTTCGGCGGGGCGCAGGCGGCGATGGCCGCCGGCGCGATCGCCGCCGCTTCGATTGCCGGCGATCTCGGGCTTGCGGCGCCCTCCGCGCGGCGCGCCCGCCGCCGCCTGGCGCGGGCCGGGCGCTTCCAGCAGGCGCTGTGGCGGTTGTTCGAGGGGGCGCCGCTGCAGGCTGGCGCACTCGACGCCAATGCCGTCGTCTGCCGCTGCGAGGAGCTGTTGGTGGACGAGCTGCGCGCCTGCGTTCGCGCCGGGCACAACAGCCTGGCCGAGCTGAAGCGCATGACTCGGGCCGGCATGGGGCGCTGCCAGGGCCGCTACTGCGCGCCGGTGCTTGCGCGCATGTGCTCGGGCGAGCCGGGCGAGTTCGACTTCTTCGCGCCGCGACCGCCCGCCAAGCCGGTGCCGATTCGCGCGCTGAGCGTCGAGCAGCCGGAATGGCTCGGCCATACCGACTTCGTGCCGCCCGACATGGCGCGGCCGCGCGAGACCGGACCGCTGCCGCGCGAGACCGTCGACACGCTGGTGATCGGCGGCGGCGTCGCGGGCTCGTGCGCCGCCTACTGGCTGGCGCACGACGGTATCGACACGCTGGTCGTCGAGCGCGACGACATGGGCCTGCAGGCCTCCGGCGCCAATGCCGGCAGCCTGCACGTGCAGCTCCTGGCGTTCGACTTCGTCGAAGGTGCACCGCCCGCGGGCAATCGCGCGGCCGATACCCTGCCGCTGGGGCCGGCCTCGGTGAAGCTGTGGCAGGAGATCCAGCGCGACACCGGCGAGGACCTCGAGATCAAGGTCACCGGCGGTCTGATGCTGGGCGAGAGCGAGCGCGACATCGCGTTCCTCAAGGGCAAGATCGCGCTGGAGAAGAGCCGAGGCATCGAGGCCGAGCTGATCGGCGGCGACGAATTGCGCCGCATGGAGCCCGCGATCGGCGAATCGGCGATCGCCGCCGAATGGTGCCCCGGCGAGGGCAAGATCAATCCCCTGCGCGGCACCTACGCGGTGATCGCGCGGGCAAAGAAGCTCGGCGCGCGCTTCCGGCGCGGCACCGACGTGACGGCGATCGAGCGCGAGGGCAGCGGCTGGAAGGTGACGACCAGCCGCGGCGAGATTCGCTGCGGTCGCATCGTCAACGCGGCCGGCCCGTGGGCCGCCCAGGTCGCGGCGCTGGCCGGTGTCGCCATTCCGGTGCGCGGCGCGCCCTTGCAGATGATCGTGACCGAGCCGACCGCGCCGACGCTCACCCGGTTGGTCGCCTATGCCGGCCGGCATTTGACCCTGAAGCAGATGGCGTCCGGCGCCTTCATGATCGGCGGCGGCTGGACGGCCGGCCTCGACGAGCAGCAGAAGCTCTCGCGGGCGCTGCGCGCCAGCGTCGAGGGCAATCTCTGGATCGCCTCTCGCGCCGTGCCGATGCTCAAGGACCTGCATGCCATCCGCATCTGGGCCGGCATGAACGTGAACATCGACCGCGCGCCGATCCTGGGCGAGGTGCCGGGCCTGCCGGGCTTCTACAATTGCGTCAGCTCGAACGGCTACACGCTCGCGCCGGTGCTGTCGCGCCTCACCGCCGAGTTGATCGCCGGCAGGCCGACCAGCCTGCCGGTCGAGCCTTATTCGATAAGGCGGTTCGGCTGATGCCGGTCCGACGGAATATGCTAACGTCGGTGCCGATAGCTTTGGTGAGTTAGCGATGACCGACAAGGTGAAACGGCGGCTGACCACCGTTCTGTGCGCCGACGTATCCGGCTATTCCCGTCTCATGGAGGCGGACGAAACGGGGACATTGGAGACGCTGCGTCGCGCTCGCACCGCCATGGCAGGACTGGTCGAGCGCCACGACGGCCGGATCGTGAATACCTGGGGCGACGCCATCATCTCCGAGTTCGCAAGCGTCGTCGAGGCCGTGCAGTGCGCGGTCGAGATCCAGCAGGAGATTTCCAACCGGGAGGCAGAGCCACTGCCGGAGCAGCGCATGCGGTTCCGCATCGGCATCAACCTCGGCGATGTGATGGTGGATGGTTCCGATATCTACGGCGACGGAGTCAACATCGCGTCGCGGCTGCAGGAGCTTGCCGAGCCCGGTGGCATCGTGGTCTCCAGTTCCGTCTACGATCAGGTGTACAACAAGCTCCCCGTTGGCTTCGACTGCCTCGGCCAGCAGCAGATGAAGAACGTCGCTCCTGTGGTCAGTTATCGAGTGGCGATGGCGGGCGGGGGCGATGGCCGCCAAGCAGGTGCTCGCCCGGCAGATGTTCGGCAGCCAGAGGCGATGGCAACCCCGCAACCTGACGCTCCGCCGCATCACGAGCCGCCTCGGTCGCGCACGGCCCTGCAATCCGCCGCCTATTGGTTCGCGCACCTGCCTCGACCCGCTGCAGCGATGATCACCATCGCCGGCTTTCTGATTCTGACCAATCTTTTCACCAATCCGCACAGGATCTGGTTCCATTGGCCGGTCGCAGCCTTGCTGTTCGTGGTCGTCATGCGGACGGTATTCCGGCGAAGGGATGACCGTTGAACGGGTGACGTTCGAGCGCGAGATCTACGACGCGGGCGCCTGCCTTTTTCGTATCTCGCCATGCCGGAGCCGCAGGTCGCACGCTTCGCCCAAGACCGAGGCGGAGACGTACGAGCGGATCGCGCGGCCGCTCCTGCCGTCGACAACCAGGCTCCTGCTCGAGACCCGGGCGGCAAAATGCACGGCCGCTTGCACGAAACCACCGTCATCGGCGTGACGGTGACAGCGTCGGGCGCGGCGCTGCCTAGGTGAAGATCGAGGGATCGATCAGCGGCCGGCCGCGCGGACGCGCGGCTTCGGGGCGGTCGCACTTCTGGAAGCGGCCGCGGCCGGCCGAGCCGCTCATTCTGGCCTCCTCCATGACGACCTCGCCGCGCGACAGGGTCATGACCGGGTAGCCGGTGAGCTCGCGACCCTCGTAGGGCGTGTAGTCGCAATTGTGGTGCAGGATCGCGTTGGTGAGACTCACCTTGCGCGCGGGGTCCCACAATACGATGTCGGCATCCGCGCCGACCGCGATCGTGCCTTTGCGGGGATGCAGGCCGTAAATCTTGGCGGCGTTCGTCGAGGACAAAGCCACGAACTGTTGCAAGGTGATGCGGCCCTTGTTGACGCCTTCGGAGAAGAGCAGCGGCAGGCGCGTCTCCACGCCCGGCACCCCATTGGGGATCTTGCGGAAGCTCTGCGCGGCGCCGGGCAGCTTCTTGCCGCGCGGGTCGTCGTACTTGAACGCCGCATGGTCGGACGACAGTACGTGGAAGGTGTTGGCGCTGAGGCCCGTCCAGATGTGCTCCTGGTTGTCGGTGCCGCGCGGCGGCGGCGAGCAGACGCACTTGGCGCCCTCATCCCCCGGCTTGTCGAAATCCTCCTCGCTCAGGAAAAGGTATTGCGGGCAAGTCTCGCCATAGACCTTCAGCCCCCGCGCCTGCGCCCGCTGGATCTCATGCATCGCCTCCTTGGCCGAGACGTGGACCAGCAGCATCGGCACGTCCAGGAGCTCGGCCAGCGAGATCGCCCGGTGTGTCGCTTCGCGCTCGACCACGAAGGGCCGCGACGTCGCGTGGAACTTGGCCGCCATCATGCCCTTCCATTCCAGCCGCTCGGTCAGCCAGGTGATGCAGTCGGAGTTCTCGGCGTGGATCATGAGCATCGCCTGCTCGCGGCGCGCGGCGGCCAGCGCATCGAGCATCTCGCGGTCGCTGAGCTTCACGTCGTCGTAGGTCATGTAGACCTTGAACGAGGTGTAGCCGTCGGCGACCAGCGCGGAGAAGTCCTGGCCCATGATCTTGTCGCTGGCGTCCGACAGGATCACATGGAAGGCGTAGTCGATCAGGCTCTTGCCCTCGGCGCGCCGGTGGTAGCGGTTGACCGCGTCGCGCAGGGGCTGGCCCTTGTTCTGGTAGGCGAAGGGGATGATGGTGGTGGTGCCGCCGGCCGCCGCCGCCCGGCTGCCGCTCTCGAAGTCGTCGCAGAACACCGAACCGTCGGCGGTGTCCTGGTCGAAATGGACATGGGCATCGATGCCGCCGGGCACGGCGATCAGGCCGGTCGCGTCGATCTCCTTGCCGCCCTTGTCGAGCTGCTCGCCCAGCGCCACGACGCGGCCGCCGGTGATGCCGATATCTCCCTGCACGACATCTGCGGCCGTGGCGATGGTGGTGTTGCGGATCACAAGATCGTATTCGGCCATGGGTCCTCCCGACCGCCGGATGCTGCAAGGCGCGTGCCGGCTTCACGATGGCTAGACCGGCTGGCCGGGCCGGTCCACACTCAATGCAACAACGAAGGGGAGCCTCATGAAAGGTTGGTATGTGTCGCTGCTGGCGCTGGTGGCCAGCGTCGGTCTGGCCCAGGCCCAGTCCCAGACCATCAAGCCGGCGATCGTCTATGCCAACGGCGGCAAGTTCGACAAATCCTTCAACGAGGGCGTGTCGAACGGCGCCAAGAAGTTCACCGCCGAGACCAAGATCGCCGTCGCCGACTTCGAGCCGTCCAACGAGACGCAATTCGAGCAGGCGCTTCGCCGCTTTGCCCAGCGCGGCAACGATCCGATCATCGCCGTCGGCTTCTCGCAGGCGGTGGCGCTGGAGAAGGTCGGCAAGGAATTTCCCAATACCCACTTCACCATCATCGACAGCGTGGTGAAGCTGCCCAACGTGCAGTCGGTCGTGTTCAAGGAGCAGGAGGGCTCGTTCCTGGTCGGCATGCTGGCGGCGATGGCGTCGAAGACCGGCAAGGTCGGCTTCGTCGGCGGCATGGACATCCCGCTGATCCGCCGCTTCCAGTGCGGTTACGAGCAGGGCATCAAGTACGTCAATCCCAAGGCCGAGCTGATCGCCAACATGACCGGCACGACGCCGGCCGCCTGGACCGATCCCGGCCGTGGTGCCGAGCTTGCCAAGGGTCAGTTCGACCGCGGCGTCGACGTCGTCTATGCCGCCGCCGGCAATACCGGCACCGGCGTGCTGCAGGCCGCCAAGGACCGCGGCAAGCTCGCGATCGGCGTCGATTCCAACCAGAACTACCTGCATCCTGGGACGATGCTGACCTCGATGGTCAAGCGCGTGGACGTGGCGGCCTACAACAGCTTCAAGGCGATGCAGGACGGCAAGTGGCGCGGCGACGTGCAGGTGCTGGGCCTCAACGAGGGCGGCGTCGACTGGGCGCTCGACCAGTACAACGAGAAGCTGATCACGCCCGAGATGAAGGCCAAGGTCGAGGCGGCCAAGGCCGACATCATCGCCGGCAAGATCACCGTCATCGACTACATGGCGAACAACAGCTGCAAGTGACCGCAGCGATCGAGCTCGAGCGGATCGACAAGTCGTTCGGCAGCGTGCACGCCGTGCGCGGCGTGTCGCTGGCGATCGAGAAGGGCGCCATCACCGGCATCATCGGCGAGAACGGCGCCGGCAAGTCGACGCTGATGAGCATCCTCTACGGGCTCTATCGCGCCGATGCGGGCGAAATCCGCGTCGACGGCCGTCCGGTGCGCATGGAGAGCCCGCATGACGCGATCGCCCACGGCATCGGCATGGTGCACCAGCATTTCATGCTGATCGACAGCTTCACGGTGCTGGAGAACGTGGTGCTGGGCGCCGAAGGCGGGCCCCTGCTCGCCAAGGGGAAGGCGGCGGCGCGGGCGGAGCTCGAGCGGCTCGAGCGCGACTACGGCCTCGCCGTCGATTCCGACGCGCTGGTGGCCGAGCTGTCGGTCGGCGAGCAGCAGCGGGTGGAGATATTGAAGGTGCTGTTCCGCGGCGCGCGCATCCTGATCCTCGACGAGCCGTCGGCCGTGCTGACACCGCAGGAGACCGACCAGCTGTTCCGCATCCTCGCCACGCTCAAGGAGCGCGGCGTGACGATCGTCCTGATCACCCACAAGCTGCGCGAGATCATGGCGGCGACCGACCGCGTCTATGTCATGCGGCAGGGCCAGGTGGTGGCCGAGCGCGCCACGCCCGCGACCCATCCCGAGGAGCTGGCCGAGCTGATGGTCGGCCGCAAAGTGCGCCTGCAGCTCGACAAGGCGCCGCCGCATCCCGGCGAGGTGCGGCTGAAGGCCGAGCACCTGGGGCTGGTCGACCGCCGCGGCGTGCGCCTGCTCGACGACATCGACCTGGAGCTGCGCGGCGGCGAGATCGTCGGCATCGCCGGCGTCTCGGGCAACGGGCAGACGGAGTTGCTGCAGGTCCTGTCCGGCATCCGCCCGCCGTCGACCGGCACGCTCACGGTGTGCGGCCGCACGATCGATGCCGGGCATCCCGGCGATCCCGCCGAGATGCGCGATTTGGGCGTCGCGCACGTACCGGAGGACCGTCAGCGCCAGGGCATGGTGGCGGCCTTCCGCGCCTCCGAGACGGCGATCTTGGGCTATCACGAGCAGCCGCAGTTCAGCCGCACCTTCCTGCTGAACCTGCCGGCCGTCGGCGCCCACTGTGCCCGGCTGATGGAGCGCTTCGACGTCCGGCCGCGCGTCCCGGGCCTGCGGTCGTCGAGCTTCTCAGGGGGCAATCAGCAGAAGCTGGTGCTGGCGCGTGAGATGGCGCAGCAGCCCAAGGTGCTGCTGGTCGGCCAGCCGACGCGCGGCGTCGACATCGGCGCGATCGAGTTCATCCATCGCGAGCTGGTGAGGAGCCGCGATGCCGGCTGCGCCGTTCTGGTCGTGTCGGTCGAGCTCGACGAGATCCTGTCGCTGGCCGACCGCATCCTGGTGATGTTCGCGGGCAAGATTGTCGGCGAAGTGGCGGCCGGGGCCGACGAGCGCACGCTCGGGCTCATGATGGCGGGAGCGAAAACGCCGGTTTTGAGCGGAGCCGAAGGGTGAGAGCGCGACGCCCCCTGCCGGCATGGGCCGAGATCGTCCTGCTGCCGCTGGTCAACATCGCGCTCGCCTTCATCACCGTCGGCATCATCGTGCGCATCATCGGCGTGGATCCGTTGCACGCCCTCGAGCTGCTGGTCGTCGGCGCCTTCGGCTCTCCCGAATCCATCGGCTACACGCTCTACTACGCGACCAACTTCATCTTCACCGGACTCGCCGTTTCGGTCGCCTTCCATGGCGGGCTGTTCAACATCGGCGGCGAGGGGCAGGCCTATATCGGTGGCCTCGGCTGCGGGCTCGCGGTGCTGGCGCTCGATCGCTACCTGCCGATCTGGCTCATGATCCCGGTCGGCATTGCGGCGGCGGCGCTGTTCGGCGCCGCGTGGGCCGCGGTGCCGGCCTGGCTGCAGGCCTGGCGCGGCAGCCACATCGTCATCACGACCATCATGTTCAACTTCGTCGCGGCGGCGCTGATGGTCTACCTGATGGTGAACGTGCTGATCGCGCCGGGCTCGATGACCCCGCAGAGCCGCAACTTCGAGCCGTCCGCCTTCATGCCGGCGATGGGCGGCAATGCGCTCAATCTCTCGCTCGCCCTGGCGCTCCTCTGCTGCGTCGGGGTGTGGGTGTTCCTGTGGCACACGCCATGGGGCTATGCGCTGCGCACCATGGGCCACAATCCCGAGGCCGCGATCTATGCCGGCACCGATCTGCGGCGCATGACCATGCTCGGCATGTGCCTCAGCGGCGCGCTGGCGGGGCTGGTCGGCGTCAACGAGCTGATGGGCGTGCACCATCGCATCGTGCTCGATTTCCCGGCAGGCTACGGCTTCGCCGGCATCGCCGTGTCGCTGATGGGCCGCAACCATCCGCTCGGCATCGTGCTGGCGGCGGTGCTGTTCGGGGCGCTGCAGCAGGGCGGCGCCGAGCTCTCGTTCGACATCCCCAACATCACCCGCGAGATGGTGGTGGTGATCCAGGGGCTGGTGATCCTGTTCTCCGGCGCGCTGGTGCACCTGCCGCGGCCGTGGCTGCAAGGCCTGTTCGCGCTCAGGCGCTCCTCATGAAGGGCGCGTGATGGAAGACCCGCTGGCGCTCGTCTTTCTCACCGCCGCCGCGACCCTGCGGGTCGCGACGCCGCTGATCCTGTGCGCCATGGGCGGGCTGTTCTCCGAGCGCAGCGGCATCATCGATGTCGGCCTCGAGGGCAAGATGCTGATGGCGGCGTTCTTCTCCGCCGCCATCGCCGCGGTCACCCATTCGGCATGGTGGGGCGTCGCCGCCGGCATCGCCGCCGCGGAGGTGATGGCGCTGCTGCACGGCCTCGCCTGCATCACCTATCGCGGCAACCAGGTGGTGAGCGGCGTCGCCCTCAACATCCTCGCCTCCGGCCTCACCATCGTCTGGGGCAATGCCTGGTTCCATCGCGGCGGCCAGACGCCGGCACTCGAAGGCCAGGGCGAGCGCCTGTTGCCATTGTTCTTCCCGCGCGCGGGCGACAGTATCTTGGTCTACCTCGCGCTGCTCGCGGTGCCGATTACATGGTGGGTGATCGCCCGCACCCGGTTCGGCCTGCGCCTGCGCGCGGTCGGCGAGATGCCGCTGGCGGTCGACACAGCGGGCATCTCGGTGTCTTGGCTGCGCTACCGGGCCGTCCTGCTCTGCGGCCTGCTGGCCGGTCTCGCCGGCAGCTATATCGCCATCGCCCAGAATGCCGGTTTCACCCGGGACATGACCGCAGGCCAGGGGTTCATCGCTCTCGCCGCGGTGATCTTCGGCAAGTGGCGGCCGTTTCCAGCCTTGGGCGCCTGCCTGATGTTCGGCCTGCTCGACGCCGTCGCGATCCGCCTGCAGGGTGTGCGGGTTGCCGGGATCGAGGTGCCGGTGCAGCTCATCCAGGCTTTGCCGTATCTTCTGACGGTGTTCCTGCTGGCCGGCTTCATCGGCCGCGCGATCGCGCCGAGAGCGATCGGCCAGCCCTACGAGAAGGAGCATTGAGATGGACGACCTGCTGCGTCTGGCGCGCACCATGATGATCCGCGCCTATGCGCCCTACTCGAAGTTCCATGTCGGCGCTGCGGTGCGCGACGAGGATGGCGCTATCCATGGCGGCTGCAACGTCGAGAACGCCGCCTTCCCGCAGGGCCTTTGCGCCGAGGCTGCCGCCGTCGGAGCGCTGGTCGCGTCGGGCAAGCGGCGCGTCTTGGAATGCGCGGTGATCGGGCCCGGTCCAGAGGTGATCACCCCGTGCGGCGGCTGCCGCCAGCGGCTGCGGGAGTTCGCCGGCGACGACATGAAGATCCATCTCTGCGGCCCCGACGGCGTGCATCGCACGGTGACGCTGGGCTCCCTGCTGCCGATGTCGTTCGGGCCGCAGCACTTCGGATGACCGCGGTCGGCGTCATCCGCGGGCGGGCGCCCGGCTTCGCTCCGAAGGTCGCGGTCGTGCTGGGCTCCGGCCTCGGCCTCTTCGCCGAGGAGGTCCAGCCGGTCGCGACGATTGCGTATGGCGAGCTGCCGGGCTTTCCGCCGACTTCGGTCGGTAGCCATGCCGGACGGCTGGTGCTGGGCAATGTCGGCCCCACGCCGGTCGCCGTGCTGCAGGGCCGCGCGCACTACTACGAGCGCGGCCGCGCCGACGAGATGAAGCCGGTGATCCGCGCCATGGCCGAGCTGGGCTGCGAGACGCTGCTGCAGACGAATGCTGCCGGCAGCCTGCGCCTCGACATGCCGCCGGGCGCGCTGATGGCGATCACCGATCACATCAATTTCACCGGCCAGAACCCCTTGTTCGGCGAGACCGGCAACAAGCGCTTCGTCGACATGGCCGATGCCTACGACCCCCCGCTGCGGGCCGCACTCGTCGCAGCGGGCGAGGGCGTGTTCGAGGGCACATACATCTGGTTCTGCGGGCCGAGCTTCGAAACGCCGGCTGAAATCCGCGCCGCCCGCGTGCTGGGCGCCGATGCCGTCGGAATGTCGACCGTGCCGGAGACGATCGTCGCCCGCCACGCAGGCATGAAGGTTGCGGGCCTCTCTTTGATGACCAACTACGCCGCCGGCATGACCCGCGAGCCGCTCGGGCATCTGCAGACCATGGCGGTGGCACAGGAGGCGGCCGGCAAGGTGCGCCGGCTGTTGCGGCGGTTCCTCGAAGGCTACTGTTGAGCGCATGCTGCCGCAGGAGATCATCCGCAAGAAGCGCGACGGACAGGAGCTGAGCGACGAGGCGATCGCCTTCGTCGTCCGTGGCATCACCGACGGCACCCTGAGCGAGAGCCAGGTCGCCGCGTTCGCCATGGCGGTGTTCTTCCGCAACATGACGCCGGGTGAGCTGGCGGCGATGACGCTCCACCTGGCGCGATCCGGCGTGACGCTGGACTGGGACGATCTCGACCTGCCGGGTCCGGTCATCGACAAGCATTCGACCGGCGGTGTCGGTGACAAGGTGAGCCTGATGCTGGCGCCGATCGTCGCCGCCTGCGGCGGCTTCGTGCCGATGATCTCCGGCCGCGGCCTGGGCCATACCGGCGGCACGCTGGACAAGCTCGCCTCGATCTCGGGCTACGACGTGCAGCCCGACATCGCTACCTTTCGCCGGGTCGTGCGCGAGGTCGGCTGCGCTGTCATCGGCCAAACCGATGATCTTGCTCCCGCCGACCGGAGGCTCTACGGCGTGCGCGACGTCACTGCGACGGTCGAATCGATCCCGCTGATCGTGAGCTCCATCCTGTCCAAGAAGATCGCCGCCGGCCTCGATGGGCTGGTGATGGACGTGAAGTGCGGCTCGGGCGCGTTCTGCGCCACCGAGGCGATGGCCCGCGAGCTCGCGCAGAACCTGGTGTCGGTCGCGAACGATGCGGGATTGTCGACGACGGCACTGATCACCGACATGGACCGCGTGCTGGGCCGCAAAGTCGGCAATGCGCTCGAGGTGATGGAGACCGTCGCCTACCTGAAGGGCGAGGGCCCGCGTGATCCGCGCCTGCATGAGGTGGTGATGGCGCTGGCGGGCGAGATGCTGGCGCTGGGCGACCTGGCGCCGAGCGTCGCCGCCGGCCGGGCGCGCGCCGAGGCGGCGCTGGAAGACGGCCGGGCGGCGGACAAGTTCGCCAGGATGGTGGCGGCCTTGGGCGGACCCGACGATTTCCTCGACCGGCCCAAGCGCTATCTCGAGCAGGCGAAGATCGTCCGGCCGTGCACGGCCGAGCGGCCGGGCCATGTGATCGGCATGGATGCGCGCGAAATCGGTCTCGCGGTGGTGGGCCTGGGCGGCGGCCGCACGCATGCCGATGACGCGATCGATCCGTCGGTCGGCCTGAGTGGGATGATCGACATCGGCACGGAAGTGCAGATCGGCAGCCCATTGTGCCTCGTGCATGCGGCCAGCGAAGCTGGCGCCGAGGCGGCGATCGAGCAGGTGCGCCGGGCGATTCGCATCGGCGGACCTGCCCCCAAGCCCGTGCCCGTCGTGATCGACCGGATCGTCGCCGAAGGGATCGCCGGATGAACGCCGATTATGCGCGCGACGGCTTCCTGGTGGTGCCGGATTTCCTCGCGGCGCCAGACTGCGATGCCCTGCAGGCGCGGGCCGCGGAGCTGGTCGCCGGCGTCGATGCCGGGACGGCGCGCACGATCTTCTCGACCCGCGACCAGGGGCACGCGCGCGACCGCTATTTCCTCGAATCGGGCGGGGCGATCCGCTTCTTCTTCGAGGAAGAAGCGCCCGACCAGCTCAACAAGATCGGTCACGCGCTGCACGACCTCGATCCGGTGTTCGACCGCATCTCGCGTCAACCGCGTGTCGCGGCGTTGGCGCACGACCTCGGCCTGGAAAAGCCCCTGCTGCTGCAATCGATGTACATCTTCAAGAATCCCGGCATCGGCGGCGAGGTCGGCTGGCACCAGGACGCGACGTTCCTGCACACGGTACCGATCACGGTCACCGGCTTCTGGTTCGCGCTGGATGACGCCGATCGCGACAATGGCTGCCTGCTGGCGCTCAAGGGCGCGCATCGTGGGCCGCTTCGTCAGCGTTTCCATCGGTCCGGCGAGGGGATGGTGATGGATGATCTCAGTGTCGTGCCTTGGCCGGCCGAGGAGCCTGTGCCGATCGAGGTGCGCCGCGGCACGCTCGTCGTGCTGCATGGCCTGCTGCCGCATGCGAGCAGCGCCAACCGCTCGTCCCGCCCGCGGCACGCCTACGCCCTGCATCTGATCGACGGGCGGGCGGCATATAGTGCCGACAACTGGCTGCAACGACCGGAGTTTCCGTTGAGAGGTTTTTCGTGATCCCCAAGGCCGAGCTTCACTGTCACCTCGAAGGCTCCGTGCCGCCCGTGCTGGCGCGCGAGCTGGCGGCACGGAACGGGCTCGAGCTGCCGCACGGTCTGTTCGGCGCGAACGGCCACTATGCCTGGACGGATTTCCTGAGCTTCCTCGATTCCTACGACCGCGTGTGCGGCGTGCTGCGCAAGTCACGCGACTTCGGCGACATCCTCTATTCCTACCTGCAGCGCAGCGCCGCCGAAGGCGCGGTGTACGTCGAGATGTTCTGCTCGCCCGAGCGGCCCAAGGCGCTGGGCATTCCCTACGCCACGTGGCTGGGCGCGCTGGTCGATGCGGTCGACCGGGCCAAGCGCGACTTCGGCATCGAGGCGCGCCTGATCGCGATCTGCATCCGCCATCTCGGTCCCGACCGCGCGCTCGCGCTCGCGCAGCAGGTCGTGGCCGAGCCGCATCCCTATGTCGTGGCGCTGGGCATGGGTGGTGACGAGGGCAAGTTCGCGCCAGCCGATTTCGCGCCGGCCTATCGGCTGGCCCACGAGAAGGGTCTCGGCTGCACCATCCATGCCGGCGAGGTACGCGGACCCGAAAGCGTCTGGGCGGCGATCCGCGACCTGCCGGTCACCCGCATCGGCCACGGCGTGCGCTCGAGCGAGGATCCCAGGCTATTGGACGAGCTGGTCCGGCGGGGCATCGCCCTGGAAGTCTGTCCCGGCAGCAACGTGGCGCTCGGCCTCTATCCGGACCGCAACGCCCATCCTCTCCATCGCTTGATCGAGGCGGGCGTGCGCGTCACGCTGAGTTCGGACGATCCGCCGTTTTTCCACACCACGCTCGGGGCCGAGTACGACAAGGCCGGGCTTGATGCGGCAGCGTTGCGCAAGATCACGCGCACGGCGATCGAGGTCTCGTTCGCCGAGGAATCTCTGAAGGCAAAGCTGTTGAAGGGGGTAGCAGCATGATCATCACGAGGACGGCGGCGCTCGGCGCCATCGCCATCGCGCTGGGCGCCGGCGCGGCCTGGGCGCAGGACCCGCAGCCCAATGATGCGCTTCTGGCGACGCTGTGGACGCAGCGCTCGGTCGAGTTCAAGGGCAATGCGCTGACGGTCTATGCGCTGGCCAAGATTCGCCTCGACCAGGCGCTGGCCGACAAGAAGTGGACGGCCGCGCCGGTCGAGCAGAAGGGCGAGTTCGGGAACCTGCCGCCCGCCATCGTGCTCGACCTCGACGAGACCGTGCTCGACAACTCGGCCTACCAGGTCTGGAACATCAAGGCCGGCAAGAGCTTCAGCCTGCCGACCTGGAACGAGTTCTGCGCGGCCCAGATCTCGCGGGCCATCCCGGGCTCGGTCGAGTTCACGAACTACGCCGACTCGAAGGGTGTGAAGGTGTTCTACGTCACCAACCGGGATGCGGTGACCGAGAAGGACACGCGCGAGAACATGCAGAAGCTCGGTTATCCGATGGGCGGCAATGTCGACACCTTCCTGATGCAGAACGAGCAGAAGGACTGGGGCAGCAAGAAGGGCACGCGCCGCGCCTTCATCGCCAAGGACTATCGAATCCTGCTCGAGTTCGGCGACAATTTCGGCGATTTCGACGACCGCTATACGTCTTCGGAGGCCGACCGGCTGAAGATCTTCGAGGAGAACAAGGATCGCTGGGGCCGCGAATGGCTGGTCATCGCCAACCCGACCTACGGCTCGTTCGAGGCCGCGCCGTTCGGCTTCGACTACAAGAAGTCCGACGCGGACAAGCGCAAGGCCCGGTGGGACGTCCTGGAAGGCTGGGCCGGGCCCAAGTGACACGGAGTGTCATCCCGAGTCGCGCGGGGTAAACCCCCGCGCTTCAGCGAAGGACCTGATCCAAAAAGATCCTTCGCAAATGCTCAGGATGACCGCCACGGGCGGTCAAAACGCCTTCTCGGTCTGGGGATCGAACAGGTGAAGGCGCTCGGGGTTGAGCGCCAGCTTGAGCTTGTCGTGGGTGCGCACGCGGACGTTGGGATCGATGCTCGCCACCACCAGCGCCTGGCCGACCCGGGTGTCGAGCAGGATCTCCGAGCCCAGCTGCTCGACCACCTCTACGTCCGCCTCGACGCAATGGTCGGGTGAGTCGGCGGCGCCGGCGACGTGGATGTCCTCTGGCCGGATCCCGAGCGTCGCCTTCGTGCCGGCGCCGTTCATGTGCCTGCGGGCACGCGCGGCGAGCGCGCCGGGCAGGACGATCCTGAGGCCGGGCGCCTCGGCCACCACTTGGCCGGCCTGGTCGTTGAGCGTCACATCGGCGAAGTTCATCGCCGGCGAGCCGATGAAGCCCGCGACGAAGCGATTGGCCGGCTGGTTGTAGAGCTCGAGCGGCTCGCCGACCTGCTGCACCACGCCGTCCTTCATTACCACCACGCGGTCGCCGAGGGTCATCGCCTCGACCTGGTCGTGGGTGACGTAGATCGAGGTCACGGCCAGGCGCTCGTGCAGCTTCTTGAGCTCGACCCGCATCTGCACGCGCAGCTTGGCGTCGAGGTTGGAGAGCGGCTCGTCGAACAGGAACACCTTCGGGTCGCGCACGATGGCGCGGCCGAGGGCCACGCGCTGGCGCTGGCCGCCGGAGAGCTGGCGCGGCTTGCGCTGCAGCAGGTTCTCGATGCCGAGGATGGTCGCAGCGCGCTTGATGCGGTCCTGGATCTGGTCCTTGGGGAACTTCCGCATCTTCAGGCCGAACGCCATGTTCGAGGCGACGCTCATGTGCGGGTAGAGCGCGTAGTTCTGGAACACCATGGCGATGTCGCGGTCCATCGGCGGGACCTGGTTGACCACGGTGTTCTCGATCCGGATGTCGCCGCTCGACACCGCCTCGAGGCCGGCGATCATGCGCAGCGTCGTGGTCTTGCCGCAGCCCGAGGGGCCGACGAAGACCATGAACTCCTTGTCGCGGATCGTGAGGTCGACGTCCTTCACCACGTGGGTGGTGTCGAAGTACTTGTTCAGCTTGCTGAGCGTGACCTCGGCCATGACTTCCCCTATCCCTTGACCGAGCCGGTCAAGCCCGAGACGTAGTGTTCGACGAAGAACGAGTAGACGATCGCCACCGGCACCGAGCCCAGCAGCGCGCCGGCCATCAGCGAGCCCCAAAAGAACACGTCTCCGCGGATCAGCTCCGAGGTGACGCCGACCGCCACGGTCTTCTGCTCCGGCGAGCTGAGGAACACGAGGGCGTAGATGAATTCGTTCCAGGAGAGCGTGAAGGCAATGATGCCGGCCGACAAAATGCCGGGCACGGCGATCGGCACGATGATGTAGACCATCGCCTTGAAGCGCGAGGCGCCGTCGATGCGGGCGCACTCCTCAAGCTCCTTCGGGATCGCCTTGAAGTAGCCCATCATCAGCCAGGTGCAGAACGGAATCAGGAAGGTCGGATAGGTCAGGATCAGCGACCATGGCGTGTCGCCCAGCCTGAAGTTGCGGATGATCTCGGCCAGCGGGATGAACAGCAGGGTCTGCGGCACCAGGTAGGTGATGAAGATCACGGTGCCGAGGCTGCCGGCGAACGGGAAGTTGAGCCGCGCCAGCGCGTAGCCCGCCAGCACACCGCAGAACAGGGAGATCAGGGTCGAGGTGACCGCGATGAACATCGTGTTGATCATCCACCGGCCGAACTCGGTCTCCTCGAACAGGTAGGTGAAGTGCTCGAAGGTCGGCTTGTTGGTCCAGAACGGCTGGTAGTTGAGCGCATTCCACGGCCGGTACAGCTCGCCGTCGGGACGGAAGCTGGTGATGATCATCCAGTAGAACGGGAAGAGCAGGACGAAGACGAACAGGATCAGCGGGATGTTGTAGAACACCCACCTCCGCCACACCGCACCTTCAATCATTTGCGCGCCTCCGCACGATTGCCTTTGCGCGCCTCCGCACGACCGCCTCTGCGCGCCTCCGCACGACCGATCATGTCAACGGACCTCCACGCGGCGGATGTAGAGCAGCTGGATCACCACGATCAGGAACAGGAACGGGAACATGGCGAGGGACACCGCGGCGCCCTGCGACAGCAGTCCCGTACCGATGCCGATCTGGTAGGCGTAGGTCGCGAACAGGTGGGTGGCGTTGGCCGGCCCGCCGCCGGTCATGACGTAGACCAGCTGGAAGTCGGCGAAGGTCTGGATCACCGAGAACAGCATCACCACCATGGTGACGGGCAGCAGCAACGGCCAGGTGATCAGCCAGAAGCGCGACCACGGCCGCGCGCCGTCGATCGCCGCGGCCTCGTTCAGCTCGGGGCTGATGGTCTGCAGGCCGGCGAGCAGGCTGATCGCGAAGAACGGTACGCCGCGCCAGATGTTGACGACCATGATCGAGGCCATGGCGAGGGTGGGATCGCCCAGCCAGTTGATGCGCGCCTTGATGAATCCGAGATTGAACAGCGTCCAGTTGATGACGCTGAAGGTCGGGTCGAACATCCACTTCCAGGCGAAGGTCGACAGCACGGTCGGGATGATGAACGGCAGCAGGATGAAGGCGCGGACGATCGCCTTGCCGCGGAAGTGCCGGTTCAGCAGCATCGCCAGCCACAGGCCGAGCGCCAGCTTGAACACGGTGGTGACCGCCGTGTACCAGAAGGTGTTCCCGACCGCCGTCCAGAAGATGCCGTCGTTCCACAGCTTGGCGAAGTTCTGCAGCCCGACGAAGTGGCCGGGATCGCCGACGCGGGCGTCGCTCAACGCCAGCAGGATGCCCTCGACGAAGGGATAGGCGATGAACAGGCCGAGCAGGATGGCGGTCGGCAGGAGGAGGGTGAACGCCAGCCAGCGCTCATCCTCCAGCTTCCGCATCCACGGGAGAGGCTGTCTGCCTCCCACCATTCCCGGAACCGCGGTGACCGCCATGCTCGACCTGCCTGTTGGTTGTGCCTAACCCGCCGCCTCAGGCGGAGTAGATCTTCTTCAGCTCGCTCTCCGCCCACTTCACCGACTCCTCGGCGGGCATGCCCTGCACCGCCTTGGCGTACATGTCGGTGATGATGTACTTGCTGAGCGCCTCGGCCGCCTTCTGGTTCGGCAAACCGGCGAAGCCGGGCGCCTGGCCGAGACGGGCCGCGACCTTGAACGGCGCCATGACCGGATCCTGCTTCCACAGCGGATGCTCTTCCCACTTGGCCGTGCACGGGGTCGAGTAGCCCTTCTGCGAGAGGAACCACTTCTCGTAGTTCTTCTCGGTGTGGACCCACTTCAGGAACTCCTTCGCGGCGTCCTGGTTCTTCGAGTACTTCATCAGCATGGTCGACTGCATCAGGTGCATGCCGAACTGCCCCGCCGGCCCGGCGGGCAGCGGCGAGTGCAGGATATCGTCCTTCATCGGCTTGCCCTTCTCCGTCTGGTAGGTGTCGGGCTTGCGCGAGGCTTCGATGTAGATCGAGGCGCCATTCAGCGTGGCCGAGATGGTGCCGGACAGGAAGGCGCGGTTGTTGTTGGTGTCGTCCCAGGCCAGCGCACCCTCGTCGTGCGCCTCCTTCCAGAAGTCGGTCATGAACTTCACCGACTCGATCGTCTCCTTGGAGTTGATCGCGACGGTCTTACCGTCCTGCTCGACCTCCTTGCCGCCCCACGACCACATGTAGGGATAGGTGAAGGTCGGGGCGTCGCCGAAGGTGTGGCCGAGCGTCTGGCCGATCGGATGGCCGGCGGCCTTCAGCTTCTTGCCGACCTTGCGATATTCCTCCCAGGTCTTGGGGAAGCCGTCCGGCGATCCCGCCTCGGCAAGCCACGACTTGCGATAGGAGATCATGGCGCCCGGCACTGCCCACGGCATGCTCATGAAGATCTTGCCGTTGCTGCAGAACGAGCGGCAGTACTTGAAGATGCCGCCTTCGCGCTTGGAGAGATCCTCGGCAAGGTCCGTGAGGTCGACGACGCTGTTCTCGTAGATATAGGTCGTGTTGTTGAAGGCCATGATCAGGTCGGGGCCGGAGCCGGACTGGATGGCGGCGGTGGTGCGCGGCTGAAGGTCGTTGCCGTTCACCGTCTCGATGTTGATCTTCATGCCGAGTTCCTTCTCGGCCTGCGGCACCAGTTCCTTGCGCCACAGCTGATCCGACGCGGGAACGAAATCGACCCAACGCAACCAATGGACTGTCTTCTGCTGGGCATAGGCCGGTGTGCGACCGCTGGCCAGGATGCCGGCCATGCCCGTTGACGCGACGGCAGCCGCGCTGCCGGCAAGCTTGATCACGCTACGACGCTTGTGCTTGAGCATTAACTTTTCCTCCCAATAACCCCTGCCGCAATAAACGGCTTTATTCTTGGCCGGCATCGTAGGCATTGGCGCACGTTGCGCGCAAGCCGGGACGCGGAATTTTTACGGGCGAGTCGAGGTCGAGAGCAGTTCGGGATCGAGCGTGAAAAGGTCCTGTGCGCGGCCGACGCCGCGAAGAGCGAAACGGCCGACCGACACCAGGTTGCGGCGCTCCTTCTCCGGCAGGGCCGATGCGAAGGCGGACGAGATCAGCAGCGGCCGGTCGACCGAGCGGCACATCGAGGCGATGCGGCTGGTCTCGTTCACGGCCGGTCCCACGACCGTGAAGTCGAGGCGATCGACGCTGCCGATGTTGCCGTAGAACACCGCGCCGACATGCAGGCCGACATACACCGAGGTGGTCGGCCGCTCCTCCGCCTTGCGTCGCTCGTTGAGCTCGGCCACGCGTTGACGCATGTCGGCCTCGGCCCTGAGTGCGTTCTCGCACGCCGTCTCGCGATCGTCGGAGCGGAAGATGGCGAGCGTGCCGTCGCCGATCAGCTTGAGCACGTCGCCGCCGGCCTGGTGGATCGCACTGATCACCGCGTCGGCATAGTCGTTGAGCAGCGGGATGATCTCGACCGGCCGGGCGGCGTCGGTGATCGCCGTGAAGCTGCGCAGGTCGGAGAACCACAGCACCGCCTCGATGCGGTCGGCGATGCCGCGCTGGATGCGGCCCTGCAGCACCATTCGCCCGGCATCGTGGCCGAGATAGACGTCGACCAGGGTGCCGGCGATGCGCGTCAGCGAGCTGTTCTTGGCGGCGAGGCCCAGCGTCGGCGCGAGCCGACGCAGGGCCGCGATGTTGGCCTCGCTGAAGCCCTCGGGATGCTTGGTCGACCAGGCCGAGTAGAAGCAGTCCATCTCGCCGATCGTGCCCTCGGCAGCGAACGGGTGGACGAACAGGATGTAGTCGGTGTGACCCGCGTCCTTCATCTCCTGGATGATCAGGTAGTCGGGCGATTCGCCGAAGCCGATCCGCCGGCGCAGCTCCTCGCCGCCGGTCTGCACCAGGTGGTAGAACGGGCTGCGCTGCCAGGCCGCCGCCACCTCGCCCTGGTTGCTGGGCCCGTAGTCGCGCACCGGCGCGTCCTCCGGCACACCGTCGTTGCGCCAGCGGAAGATGCGGCCTTCATGAACCGGATGCAGCGTGTCCATGAACATCAGCGCGCGGTTCACCGGCAGGCCGGCGGCGCCGCACTTCTCGCAGAACAGCCGCAGCAGGTCGGACTCCGATGTTCCCTCCAGCCCGCGGCGCACGAGCCAGGCGATGAGGCGGTCGGTGTCGTCGGGAGTCATGGCCGATACATGGGCATCGCCAGGCCGATTTGCTCAATCCCGACGGTCGCGGAAGTGGCAGGCGGCACGATGCCCGGCCGCCACCGCCTCGAGCGGCGGGGCCTGCGCGACGCAGATATCGGCCTTCAGGGGACAGCGCGGATGGAAATGGCAGCCCGGCGGCGGATTGAGGGCGCTCGGAATCTCGCCCTTGGCCTTGGCGCGCGCCGAGACGGCGGCACGATGGAACGGGTCGGGGATCGCGGCGATCAGGGCGCGCGTGTAGGGATGGCGCGGGTTCTCGAAGATCTCCTGCCAGCCGCCCTGCTCGACGATGCGGCCGAGATACATCACGGCGACCCGGTCGCTGACATGCTCGACCACGCCGAGATCGTGGCTGATCATGATGTAGGCAAGGCCGAGCTCGTCCTTCAGCTCGAGCAGCAGGTTGATGATCTGCGCGCGGATCGACACGTCGAGCGCCGAGACCGGCTCGTCGCAGATCACCAGCTTGGGCTTGAGGATCAGCGCGCGGGCAATGCCGATCCGCTGGCGCTGGCCGCCGGAGAATTCGTGCGGGTAGCGGTCGGCATGCTCGGGCCTGAGGCCCACCTTGGCCATCATGTCGACCACCCGCGCCTCGACCTCGGCCTTGTCGCTGACGCCGTGGATGCGCAGCGGATCGGCGAGCGTCCGCCGCACGGTCTGGCGCGGATTGAGCGAGGCGTAGGGGTCCTGGAAGACCATCTGGACGGTGCGGGCGGTTTCCAGCCGCTCGCGCTGCATGAGATCGCGGCCGTCGAGATTGATGTGACCGCGCGTCGGCGGCACCAGTCCCATGATGGCAAGGGCCAGGGTGGACTTGCCGCAGCCCGATTCGCCGACCAGGCCGAGGCACTCGCCGGGCTTCACGTCGAGCGTGACGCCGTCGACGGCCTTCAGCGTGTGGACGCCGCCGCCGAGCGTGCTGCCGACCTTGAAATGGACGGCGAGGTCGTCGAGGGCGAGCAGGGGGTCACCCATGGTGGTGGCACCGTACGAGCGCTTCCGCGGAGTTGGCGGCGGGCAATGGCGTGATCGCCGGCGGCGTGGTGAGGCAGACCTCGGTCGCCCGCGGGCAGCGCGGGTTGAAGCGGCAGCCCGACGGATAGGCCTGGATCGACGGCACGACCCCGGCGATCTCGCGCAGCTTCTGCTGGCCGCGCCGGGAGCGCTCGCCGAGCCGCGGCAGGGAGTTCACCAGCCCCTGCGTGTAGGGATGCTGCGGCGTGGCGAAGATCGCCTCCGCGGGCTGCGCCTCGACGATGCGGCCGGCGTACATCACGGCGACGCGCCGGCACATGTTGGCGACCAGGCCGAGATCGTGGCTGATCATCAGGATGGCGGTGCCCTTGGCGGCGCACAGCTCGGCCATCAGGTCGATGATCTCGGCCTGCACCGTGACGTCGAGCGCCGTCGTCGGCTCGTCGGCGATCAGCAGCTCGGGGCTGCAGGCGAGCGCAATGGCGATCATCACGCGCTGGCGCATGCCGCCCGAGAGCTGGTGCGGATAGTCCTTGATGCGCCGCGCCGGCGACGGGACACGGACCTGGCGCAGCGCTTCCTCGGCGCGGTCCATCGCCTCGCTCCAGCCGGCCTTCTGGTGCAGCACGAACATCTCGGCGATCTGGCGGCCGACCGGCGACAGCGGATTGAGCGCCGTCATCGGCTCCTGGAAGATCATGCCGATGCGGCTGCCGCGCAGCTCGCGCATCCTGGCGGGCGAGGCCTTCTGGATCTCCTCGCCGTCGAGCACGATCCGGCCGCCGGCGAGCGACAAGGGCCGCTTCAGCAGGCCCATGACGGCAAGCGCGGTGATGCTCTTGCCGCAGCCCGATTCGCCCACCAGCCCGAACGCCTCGCCGCGGCCTATCTCGAACGAGACGTCTTCCGCTGCATTGTAGGTGGTCCCGCCGCTCGTCAGAGCGATGCGCAGGCCGTCGACCTCGAGGAGGGGATCCGTGCTCATCAGCGGCGCGTCGTCGATTGCGGGTCGAGGATGTCGCGCAGTCCGTCGCCCAGCAGGTTGAGGCCGAGCACGGTGAGGAAGATCGCCACGCCGGGGAAGATCGACAGCCACGGCACCGTATTGATCTGGTCGCGCGCCTCGGAAAGCATGCTGCCCCAGCTCGGGAAGGGCGGCCGGATGCCGAGGCCCAGGAACGACAGCGCGGCTTCGGAGAGGATCGCGGTTCCCATGCCGAGCGTGGCGATCACGATCAGCGGCCCGAGGATGTTGGGCAGCACCTGGGTGAACATGATGCGCAGGTCGCCGTAGCCCAGGATGCGCGCGGCCTGGATATAGCCCTGGCTCTTGAGCGACAGAACCTGCGCGCGGGCGATGCGGCAGGAATAGGACCAGGCGGTGAGGCCGAGCGCCGCCAGCAAGCTCGTCAGGCCCGGGCCGAGGATCGCCATGATCGCGAGCGCGAAGATCAGCGACGGAATCGCCAGCATCAGGTTGGTGAGGCCGGTGACGATGTCGTCCCACCAACCGCCCCAGTAGCCGGCGGTGAGGCCGAGCGACACGCCGATCAGGCTGTTGAGGATCTGGCTGCCGACGCCCACGGTGAGCGAGATGCGCGCTCCGTAGACGATGCGGGAATAGATGTCGCGGCCCTGCGCATCGGTGCCGAACGGGAACTCCCACCCCGGCGGGATCTCCGCGTTCATCAGGTTGGCGTCCATCACCGGGTCGGTGCGCGCGATCAAGGGCGCCGCGACCGCGACGAACACGGCGAGGGCGACCAGGCCGCCGCCGATCCACAGCGAGGTGCCGCCCCGAAGCTTGGGCGCCAGCTTGAGAGTCATCAGGGTCATCGGCCGTACCGGATGCGCGGGTCGATCGCGACATAGGCGATGTCGACCAGCGTGTTGATGGCGAGGAAGAACACAACGATCAGCAGGATGCAGCCCTGGACGGCCGGCATGTCGCGCTGGAACACCGAATCGATCAGCAGCGAGCCGACGCCCGGCCAAGCGAACAGCTTCTCGACCACCACCGCCTGGCCCATCAGCGAGCCGAACTGCAGGCCGATGATGGTGATCACCAGCACCAAAGCGTTGCGCAGCACGTGCCATTCGACGACGCGGCGCTCGCTCATGCCCTTGCTGCGGGCGGTGCGGACGAAGTCGGCATTCAGCACGTCGAGCACGGCGGCGCGCGTGGTGCGCGCGAGCAGCGCCATCGGCCCGACACCCAGCGCGATCGCCGGCAGGATGAGGTGGCGGATGCCGCCGTCGCCGTAGCCGAAGCTCGGCAGCCAGTGCAGCGTCAGGGCGAACAGGTACATCAGCATCAGGCCGAACCAGAACTGCGACAGCGACAGGCCCGAGATCGCCGCCACCATGGAGACGGTGTCGATCGGACTGCCGGGCCGGAGTGCGGCGAGGAAGCCCAGGGTCACGCCGACCGCGATGGCGAAGGCCATCGCGGCGAACATCAGCTTGAGCGACGGCCAGATGCGCTGGCCGATCAGGGTCGTCACCGGCTCGCGCGTGCGGAACGACTTGCCGAGGTCGCCCACCGCGGTATGGGCGATGTACTTGGCGAAGCGCTCGGGCAGCGGGTCGTCGAGGCCCATCTCCTTGCGCATCCGCTCCATCACCGCCGGATCGATGGTCGTGCGGCCGTCCTCGCCCATGCCCGAGATGAAGCTCCCGGGCAGGACACTGAACAGCAGGAAGACCAGCGCAATGACGGCGACCAAGGTCGGCACGACATTGGCCAGCCGGCGCGCGAGGACGAGGATCATGAGATCAGGACTCCAAGCCTGTCGTCCCGACCGAAGGCGAGCGCAGCGAGCCGAAGCGGAGGGACCTCTTTTCCGGCGACGTCAAAAGAGACCCCTCGGCTTCGCTCGGGGTGACGGGGAAGCCGTCATTTCGCGGGCGAGGTCGCGTCGACCCAGATGTCCTCGGGATACTGGTGCGTGATCTCGGTCGGGTTGGCCTGCAGGCCGTGGATCCACGGCTGATGGGCGAGAACGGCCTTGTTGTAGTTGAAGAACCAGACGGGCGCCTCGTCGTAGAGCACGTTGTTGGCCTGCTTCAGCAGATCGGTGCGCTTGGCCATGTCGCCGGTCTGGCCAGCCTCGTCGAGCAGCTTGTCGTACTGGGGATTGCTGAAGCCGGTGTAGTTGCAGGCGGTGCGCGGCGTCTTGGAGTAGTAGCAGCGGAGGGTCGCCAGCGAATCGGGGCCGGTCAGGCTCGAGCCGATATAGGCCTGGTGCTCGCCCTTCATGGCGATCTCGGTCAGCACCGTCACCTCGACCAGCTTGGGCTTCAGCTTGATGCCGACCTTGGCCAGCATCGGCATGATCGCCTCGACGATCGGCATGCCCCAGCTCTCGTTCTGGCTGGTCGTCAGCTCGAACTCGAAGCCGTTGGGATAGCCCGCCTCGGCCAGCAGCTTCTTCGCCTTCTCGGGATCGTACGGGTAGGGCTTCATCGTCTTGTCGAACGAGGCCGATGAGGGCGGCAGCCAGCTCACCGCGCGATAGGCCTTGTCCTTGACCAGCCGCTTGATGATCAGGTCGGCGTCGATCGCGTAGTTGAACGCCTCGCGCACGCGCTTGTCCTTGAACGGCTTGGCGCCGCCGTCGGCCAGGTTGAACTGGATCGAGCGGGTGAACATCTCGGGCACCTCGAGGATGCCCTTGGCGAGCTGCGGGTCGGCGCGATAGGCGACGTACTGCGCGGGGCCCAGGATCGAGGTGTCGATCTCCTTGTTGCGGAAGGCGACGTCGCGCGCGGCGGCCTCGGCCATGATCAGCACTTCCAGCCGGTCGGCGTAGGGCTTGCCCGGCTTGTAGAACTTGTCGAAACGCTCCATCACGACGCGGCTGCCCGGAATGTGCTCCTTGAACTTGAACGGGCCCAGACCGACCGGATGCGAGGCGAAGTCGGGCTTCTCGGCCTCTTCCTTGGGCAGGATCGCGGTGGTGCCGGAGAACAGGTAGTAGCCCGGATCGACGCGGTCGGTGATGGTCATCTCGAGCGTGTAGTCGTCGATCTTCTTGAGGCCGGAGATCTCCTTGGCCTGGCCCTTCTCGACCTCGGTCGCGCCCTTGATCAGGCGGATGTAGCGCGCGCCGGGATAGCCCTTCGAGCCGTCCATGATGCGCGTGTAGGAGTAGATGATGTCGTCGGCCGTCATCTTGCGGCCGTTGTGGAAGTAGGCGTCGTCGCGCAGCTTGTAGGTATAGACCAGGCCGTCGTCGGACACCGAGACCGACTTGGCGAGCTCGAGCACCAGCTTGGAGTTGGCGGTGTCCCAGTTATAGAGCGTGCGATGGATGGCCTTGTTGACGATGTCGTCCTGCGCCCGAGGGGTGGCCTGGGGGTCGAGGCTGCCGAAGCTCGCGGCATAGGGCGCGGTCATGCGGATCACGCCGCCTCTGCGCGGCGTCTCGGCCTGCTGGGCGTCGGCAACGCTTGCGCCGATCAGCGCAAAAGCGGCCACGGCCGACCAAACCATCATACGCATGAGCGTCTCCCCTTGAACAATCTTGTCGGACGGCATTCCATCGCGCCTCGACGCTGCGTGCAAGAGGAATGCCGATGAGCCTGTCGAATTGCCTGCTGCCCAACTGCTTGCTGATCGTGACCGCCGAGGTCGACTTCGAGGTCGAGGCGGAGTGGAGTCGCTGGTACGACGAGGTTCATTTGCCCGATGCGCTGGCCTGCCCCGGCGTTCTGTCCGGCCGGCGCTATCGTTCGGTCGGCGAGATCGCCGAAAGCGACCGCGGCGAGCGGCGGCGGCGCCGCACCACGCTCTGGACCACGGTCTATGAGCTCGACTCGCCCGCGGCGGTCGAGACCAGGGAGTTCGCGACCATGCGCGGCTGGGGTTCGTTCGCCCCGCGCGTGCGTTCGCAGACCCGGGTGATCGCGGCGCTCCGCTAGCACGAAGTTGCTGGTCGCGGAATCGCCGTCGGCGGGAGTCCACTGGAGTCCACTCGGGTGTGGACCGGTTGGATGCCGATGGCACAACGGTTTCGGGCCCGGAGTCCACGAATCCACCGATTCTGTCCCAACTGAAAAACACCCCTCATCGGACCGCGCCACTCCCCTGGCGCAATGAGAGTTATGAGCGCCACTGGAGTGGCGCGGTCCGATGAGGAAGATCATGCGCGACTCTGCATGATCACGCGCCGAACACCTATTACGGGCAATGGCCGAGAGGAAAAGCCGCTGTTTGCGGGCCTCGAATCGCCCTCCATTGCCCATATGAGGTTCGTTGCGAGCGCCAGATTCGAGGCCTTTGACGTTCTGGAGGGAGATTTCCCGAGGAATCGCGCGCCCGCGGCGCCGGAATTTCTGCGCCGACCAAAAAGAAAATCTGCGCCTACCGAGACTGTCCTCAGCGCTGCTGCGCCACGTTCGCCGGCCGCATCAGGCCGTTCAGGACCTTGTCCGGCGTGATCGGGTAGTCGCGTACCCGCACGCCGCAGGCATTGTAGATCGCGTTGGCGACCGCAGCGCCCGCGCCGCAGATGCCGAGCTCGCCGACGCCCTTCGAGCCCATCTCGTTCGACTTGTCGTCGAAGCCAGGCAGCATGATCGCGTCGACCGCCGGCACGTCGGCATGCACCGGCACGTGGTAGCCCGCGAGGTCATGGTTCACGAACTGGCCGTAGCGTAGATCGACCACGGCGTTCTCGTGCAAGGCCGAGCCGACGCCCCAGATCATGCCGCCGATCAACTGCGAGCGGGCGGTCTTGGAGTTGTAGATGCGACCGGCGTCGAACACGCCCAGCATGCGGCGCAGCCGGACCTCGCCGGTCGCGGCATCGACGCCGACCTCGGCGAAATGGGCGCCGTAGCTGTATTGCGAGAACTTCTTGAACTCCTCGCCGGGCGCCGACTTGGCTTCGGCCTGCAGGTTCCCCGGCCCCTGGCCCGCGTCGAGCTTCTTCTTGATCTCCATGCAGGCATCGTGCACGGCCGGGGCGCAGCTCGCCGCCCCGAACGACCCGCCAGAGCCTGGTGTCTGTGGATAGGAGCTGTCGCCCAGGCGCACGGTGACCTGCTCGATCGGCACGCCCAGCGCATCGGCCGCGACCTGGGCGAAGATCGTGTAGGAGCCGGTGCCGATGTCGGTCATGTCCATCTCGACCGTGACATGCCGGTTCTCGTCCATGCGCACCTTGGCGGTGGCGGGGCGGCGGTAGTTGCCGCGGATCGCGCCGGCCATGCCGAATCCGACCAGCCATTGGCCGTCCTTCAGCGTTCCTGGGGTGCGCGGCCGCTTGTCCCAGCCGAACTCGGCCGCCCCCTTCTGCAGGCACTCGACCAGCTTGCGGGTCGAGTAGGGGATGTGCTTCTCGGGATCTTCCTGGGGCTCGTTGCGCAGGCGCAGCTCGACCGGATCGAGGTCGAGCTTGTAGGCGAGCTCGTCCATCGCCTGCTCGATCGCGAGCTGGCCGACCGCATCGCCCGGCGCGCGCATCGAATCGGACACCGGCATGTCGAGCGGCACCACGCGATGGCGGGTCAGTCGGTTGGGCGCGGCATACATCGAGCGCGTGCTGGCCGCGGCGCTTTCGACGAACTCGTCGAGCCGCGCCGACTGCGATATCACCTCGTGGGCGATCGCGGTCAGCTTGCCGTCGGAGCCGGCCGCCAGCCGTACCCGCTGGATGGTCGCCGCGCGATGGGTGGTGACGGAGAACATCTGCTGGCGGGTCAGCGTGACCTTCACCGGCCGCTTCAGCTGTTTGGCCGCCAGTGCCGCCAGGATCGCGTCGCCGTAGATCGGCAGCTTGCCGCCGAAGCCGCCGCCGATGTACTCGCTGATCACCTCGACATTCTCAAGCGGAATCTGCAGCGTCGAGGCGATCGAATGGTGCGAGGCATCCACCATCTGCGTGGCGCAGTGAACGGTGAGCCGGTCGCCGTCCCACTGCGCCAGGCTTCCCACCAGCTCCATCGGGTTGTGGCTCTGGTAGGGCGTGGTGTAAGTGGCGTCGACCTTCTGCGCGCCTGCGGCGAAGCCCTTGTCGAAATCGCCGAGCGAGGAATCGGGCTTGCCCTGCACCAGCTCGGCGGGCGTATAGGCGAGGCGCCGGCTGCCGGCCAGATCGTAGGCGCCGACCTCGGTCTGGTACGACACGCGGACCAGCCGGGCCGCGGCGGTCGCCTGCTCGAACGTGTCGGCGACCACCAGTGCGACCGGCTCGCCGTAATAGTGGACCCGCGCCTCGTAGAGCTGCGGCTTGGGCCGCGCATGCCGATCGCCTTCGTGCTTGAAGGGCGCCTGCGCCGGCGCGTTCTCATGGCTCATCACCAGCACCACGCCGGGTGCGGCCTGCGCCTCCTTGATGTCGACCTTGGTGATGGTGCCGCGTCCGACCGTGCTGGTGACGATCACGCCGAACGCGGGCTGCGCGGCCCGGGCGTCGCCCGCATAGCGCGCCGCGCCGGTCACCTTCGCCTTGCCGTCGATACGGTCGATCGGCTGGCCGAGGATCGTGTCGGGCATGTCAGGCCTTCCTCTGCTTCGCGGCTTCGGTCAGCGCCCACGCGACCGTGCGCGCGGCGAGGGGGATCTTGAAGTCGTTGTGGCCGTGACCACGCGCGCCCTTCACCGCCGCCTCGCCGGCGGCAGCGAAAGCGTCGTCGGACAACGGTACGCCCGCGAGCTGCTTCTCCGCGTCCAGCGCGCGCCACGGCTTGTGCGCCACGCCTCCTAGGGCAATGCGCGCCGAGCGGACGCGCTCGCCGTCGGTGTCGACGACAGCGGCCACCGACACCAGGGCGAAGTCGTACGACGCCCGGTCGCGCACCTTGCGATAGACCTGTCCGCCGACCGGCGGCGGCGGCAGGATCACCGCGGTGATCAGCTCCTCGGCCCCGAGGTTGGTGTCGGTCTGCGGCGTGTTGCCGGGCAGGCGATGGAAGTCGGCGATCTTGATGCGCCGATGGGTGCGCGGCGACTGGACCTCGATTTCGGCATCGAGCGCCATCATCGCCACCGCCATGTCGGAGGGATGCACGGCGATGCAGGCGTCGCTCGCGCCCAGGATCGCGTGGATGCGATTGTACCCCTGCAGGGCAGAGCAGCCGGTACCCGGCGCCCGCTTATTGCAGGGCACCGCCGGGTCATAGAAGTAGTAGCAGCGGGTCCGCTGCAGCAGGTTCCCGCCGGTCGTGGCCTGATTGCGCAATTGCGCCGACGCGCCGTTCAGCACCGCGCGGGCCAGCAACGGATAGCGCTCGCGTACTCGGGCATCGCCGGTGAGGGCGGTGTTGGTCACCATGGCACCGATGCGCAAGCCGCCATTCTCCTCGCCGATCTGGTCGAGCGGCAGGCGCGAGACGTCGACCAGGCGCTGGGGCGTCTCGGCCTCGACCTTCATCAGGTCGAGGAGGTTGGTGCCGCCGGCCAGGAACTTGGCGCCGGGCTGGCCGATCGCCACCAGGGCGGCCGCCATATCGGCCGGACGTTCGTAGGTGAAGGCACGCATCGATCAGGCCTTTCCGGCGTCGAGGATGGCGGCGACGATGTTGGGATAGGCGGCGCAGCGGCAGATGTTGCCGCTCATGCGCTCGCGCACCTCGGCTTCCTGCAGCTCCACCATCGGCTCCTCGAGGTCAGCGGTGACGGCCGACGGCAGGCCGCGCTTGATCTCCGACAGCATGCCGACGGCGGAGCAGATCTGGCCCGGCGTGCAGTAGCCGCACTGGAAGCCGTCATGCGCGACGAACGCCGCCTGCATCGGATGCAGCGCCTGCTCGTTGCCCAGCCCCTCGATGGTGACGATGCCGCGCTCGTCCATCGATGCGGCGAGCAGCAGGCAGGCGTTCTTGCGCACGCCGTCGACCAGCACGGTGCAGGCGCCGCATTGGCCGTGGTCGCAGCCTTTCTTGGTCCCGGTCAGGCCGAGATGCTCGCGCAGGAGGTCGAGCAAGGTGGTGCGCGAATCGACCTTCAGGTCGTGGTGCGCGCCATTGACGGTGAGGCCGACATCGACAGTCATCGGAGCAGCTCCGGGGGCAATCGAAGGAGCGGGAGCGGACTGGGCGCGGGTGGTCCCCGTCAGAGCGCCCCCCGCTAGAGTTCCAAGGGCGGCCGTCCCGAGAAGACCGCGCCGGCTGACTCGGCTGTTGCTCATGGCGAGACAACGACAGGCCGGCACGGTCTGTTGCGTGCCCGGAACCAACCGGCCACGCCGCCATTAAGTCCTTATGCAGGTCTCCGAAATCATGACCCGCGAGGTCGAAACCGTCCCGCCCGATGCCTCGCTTCAGCAGGCCGCGGCGGCGATGGAAGCGCTCGGAGTGGGTTCGCTGCCGGTCTGCGACGGCGAGCGGCTGGTCGGTGCGATCACCGACCGAGACATCGTGGTCCGCGGGGTGGCGGCCGGACTGTCCCCCGTCGACGGGCTGGTGCGCGACTGCATGAGCGAGGACATCGCCTATGCCTATTGCGACGAGGAGGCGGACGAGGTGCTGGAGCGCATGAAGGTGCTGCAGGTCCGGCGCCTGGCGGTCCTCGATCGCAACAAGAAGCTCGCCGGCATCGTCGCCCTGGGCGACGTCGCCACCGAGCCGCGGGCGGCCGCACTCGGCAGCGTCGGCGCTGCCGTCGCCGAGATCTCGGAACCATCCCGTCCCAGGAAGTAGCCACTCGTCTGCAGTGAGGGCCAATGCAGGGCTGAGCTCCACTCAGCGGAATCCACTGGCCAAACAAGCACCTCACCCTGAGGAGCCGCACGCAGTGCGGCGTCTCGAAAGGTGGCAACGCGCACCTCGGCTGCGGCCATCCTTCGAGACGGCGTGGAGTTTACCCGAAGGTGCGGCGGTAGCTTTGGGTCAACAGATCGTCGAGGGCGGTCCCGGGCTCGAAATGGGCCATGCCGTCGGGCCGCGTCAGGCCGGGCAGCTGGCGCTCGCACTCCGACGCCGTACCGATCACCTGCCGCACCGGATAGAGCGCGGACCAGGCGGGAACCCCGGCATAGTCCTCCTCGTCGTCGGCGACGTGCTTGTCGCGGATCTTGGCCGAGGCGTGCTCGATCTCCATGCCCATCATGGTGGTCGCCTTGAGCTCCTGCTTGTTGGGCTGGCGGATCAGCCTCGAGCGCTCGGGATAGATGCGGTCGATGAACCGGTCCATCAGCTTCAGCTTCTGCTCGACGTCGTCGACGATGTGCGCCGTGCCGAACGCCATCACCGCCCGATAGTTGACCGAGTGGTGGAAGCCCGAGCGCGCCATCACCAGCGCGTCCAGATGGGTGACGGTGAGGCAGACCGGGGTGCCCTGGGCCTGCGTGCGGATCATCCGGCTGGCCGATGAGCCGTGCCAGTAGAGATGGTCACCCTCGCGCCAGAACGCTGTCGGCGTGCAGTAGGGGCGGCCGTCGATCACGTAGGCGATGTGGCAGACCACGGCGGCGTCGAGGATTTCGTACACCGTCTTGCGGTCGTAGCGTCCGCGCTCGTGCATGCGCTTGACCTTGTTGACCGGCGTGACGCCGAAGGCCTCCGGCGTGTTCTCGGCGGAAGGTGCGGTCCGGCTGCGGGCGAGGGTGTCTGTGCTCATGATGAAAGACCCGGTTCGATTGCGGGCCGGACCATGGAGGCATTAAGGTACAGGCAAAAGAGCCAGTTCCGACAATTTTGGCTGTACCAGTCATGCCCCGTCCCCATCGCCAGGCCGCCCCGCTGGGCCTGGTCCTCGACCCGGCCGCACGAACGCCCTTGCACCGCCAGATCTTCGAGCAGGTGCGCCGCGCCATCCTCGAGCGCCGCCTCGCCCCGGGCCAACGCCTGCCGTCGTCGCGCCTGATGGCCGGCGAGCTCGACGTGGCGCGCGGCACCGTGCTGCTCGCCATGGACCAGCTGACTGCCGAGGGCTACGTCGTGGCACAGGCCGCGTCGGGCATCGCCGTCGCGACGGATCTGCCGGACGACATGCTGACGACGCCGCACGATCGACCGGCTCGTCAGGCATCGACCAATGGCAAGCCAGCCACCGCGCCGCTGTCGCGCCGCGCGCGTCTTGCGCTCGCCGATGCGGAGCCCGGCTTCGGCGCCGACGACGCGCCGATCGCCTTTCCGCTCGGCCAGCCTGATCGCGAGGCATTCCCCTTCGCCCTGTGGGCGCGGTTGCTGGAGCGCGAATGGCGCCAGCCATCCTGGACGGTGGCGGGCGCGCTGCATCCGTTCGGCCATGCGGGGTTGCGGCAAGCCATTGCCGCCTATCTCGGCGCGGCCCGCGGCTTCACCTGCGTCCCGGAATCGATCGTGGTCACGAGCGGCATGCGCCAGAGCCTGGCGCTGCTCGCCTGGCTGGTGCTCGACCCCGACGAGCCGGCCTGGATCGAGGAGCCGGGCTTCATCGGCACGCGCGATGCCCTGGCGCTCGCCGGCGTGCGGGCGGTACCGATCCCCGTCGACGAGTCAGGTTTCATCGTCGAGCGCGCAGTCGCCGCGCAATCGAAGGCCAGGCTCGCCGTCGTGGCGCCGGCGCATCACTTCCCGCTGGGCATGGTGCTCAGCTTGCAGCGCCGGCTCGAGTTGCTGCGCTGGGCCGAGCATCGCGGAGCGTGGATCGCCGAGGACGATTACGACGGCGAGTATCGCTACGCCGGCCGGCCGCTCGCGCCCTTGCGTGCGCTCGATCGCAGCGGCCGCGTCGCCTATCTCGGCAGTTTCTCCAAGCTGCTCTTTCCGGCGGTGCGGCTGAGCTACATCGTGTTGCCCGAAGCCCTCGTGCCGGCTGCCGAGAAGCGGATGGCGGCGATCCACGCCCGCCCCTCGCTGCTCGGCCAGGGCGCGCTTGCCCGCTTCATCGCCGACGGCCATCTGACGACGCACATCCGGCGCACCCGGCTGCTCTACGCCGCGCGCCGCGACGCGCTGGTCGCCGGCATGGAGCGCCATCTCGCGCATTGGCTGGAGAACGTGCCCGACCGGGCCGGCACATACCTTGTCGCACGGCCTGTCGCAGCGATCGCATCCGCCTTCGACGATCGCGCCGTCGTGGCGGCGGCCGCGAAGGAAGGAATCGCCCTGGCGCCGCTCTCGGCCTGCTACGCCGGCCGACGCCGCCGGCAGGGCCTGATCCTGGGCTACGCCGGCACGCCGGAAGATGAGATCGACGACGCCTGCGTCAAGCTCGCCCGCGTCCTGACCCGCGTTCTGCCTGCTCTCCCCTAACCGGGAAGAGAAACGCGAAGGCGAAAAATCAAAATCCTCCCCCCGACCAGAGCTGAAGAAAGGTGTCTCGTGACGGGCTGGCTTTCGTTGCCACTGGAGGCGGCTCGATCGCTCTTTGGGGAACGCTCTTGCGTCGACGAAGAAGGCACAGCAGCGACGTCCAGAACGTGCTGTGCGCGGGTAGTGGGATGAACGCACGCATGTCAGGGCCAAATGGCGGAACGCAGCATCGCCACCCCCGTCGCTACGAGCACAATCGAAAACACGCGGCTCAGCAGAAGAGCGCTCGAGCGCTCGGCGATGCTCGCGCCCACCCATGCCGCTGCGGCCTGCGCCGGCGCGATGCAGAGCCAGATGGCGAAATCGATGCTGCCGAGCTGCGTCGGGTTGGGCGAGTGGGTCGCCATCGCCGCCACCAACGAGGCGGGGATGCTGACGACGACACCGGTTGCCGCGGCACGCCCCACACTCTTGTGCATGGGCAGCCCGGACAGCGTCATGACGACGTTGGTCAGGATGCCCCCGCCCACACCGGCCAGTCCCGAACAGGCACCGATTCCGATGCTGGCGGTCTGTCGGAAGAAGCCGCCGGGCGGCGCCTTCAGGAAGGGAGCGAAGCGATCGGGAAACGCGAACCTGTAGGCAAAGAGGAGGCAAAGCGCCGCGAATACCGTCTCCAGCACCTTGCCGTCGAGGTGTGGCGCCACGATCTGGGCGGCGGCGACGCCCAGCACGATGCCGGGCCCCCATTCCTTGAGGAACTTCAGATCGGCGTGACCCGCTTTCAGGTGTCGCGCGAAGGAGACGACGGAGGCAGGCACGATGGCGGCCAGGGATGTCGCCACTGCGATGTGTGCCGCATCGTTGGGCGATACTCCTTTGGAGGTAAGTCCATAGTAGATGGCAGGTACGATCACCACGCCCCCGCCGATGCCGACCAGTCCGGCAAGCAGGCCGGCGCCAAGTCCGGTCAGCACCCCCAATCCAACCAGCTCGACAACGCTCATGGTGCACCTCGCTGGCGTGACTTGCCGCCACGGGGCGTCGATCGACGCAGCAAACGCGAGATCGCTGTCTTCGCCCACCGCCACAACGTTCGCGTTCGCAGGTGCTGGGCTTCGATGAGCGACTGGTGTCCAGGCCATTCGAGGCTCGGAGGGCACGGCGTACGGTCATCACGCATACCCGCCTCCCAATCCGATCTATCGGATAGTCGGGCGATGTAGAGCCAGATCTGCCCATCCATGCTCTGCTCCTGTGGTGCCTCGGAGTGGAAGTCTCGGTCGCGGTGATTTCCTCGTTCGCTCGAGCCATCGAGAAGCCGGCATAACCGGTGCGACAATCAGAAATTCGATTGCAATTGTTGGTGTCGCTAAGCGTTGACTGGCTGGCCTTCCGGCTAGCGCTCACTCGCGAGCGTGAAAGTATGCGCTCGTTGCCACGGCGTCGGTGGCAATTGGCACGTTCGAGTTCGGCGCGATTTTTCCAAACTCGCGTGGGTGATTGCCACACACTCCCTACACGGCGCGGCGGTGTTACTGCTGGACGCTACGAGCGAAGCGGCCTTAAGGTCCTTGTTTAAGGACCTGAAAAATTCGAGCTGCGCATTCGATGGACGAGGAGATCACCTTCGGCCGTTTCACGCTCGATTTCGGGCGCCCCGAATTGCGGTGCGACGGTCGACCGGTTCGAATTCATCGGCGCGCGCTCGGCATCCTGTGCGCCTTGGCCGAAGCCAAGGGCGAGATCGTCAGCAAGGACGAGTTGATGGCGCGGCTATGGCCCGGCCGTATCGTCGAAGAGGGAAACCTCCACGTCCACGTCTCGGCTCTTCGAAAGTCATTGGACGAACACGGCGAGGGACATGGTCTCGTCGTCACCGTGCCGGGCCGCGGCTATCGACTGGCAGAGCTGAACGGCAGGCGTCCAGCTCCATTGGCCGAGGGCTGCTTGCCGCTCCCCGACAAGCCCTCGATTGCGGTGATGCCATTTGCGAACCTGAGCGGCGATTCCAATCAGGACTACTTCGCAGACGGCATGGTCGAGGAGATCGTCACCGCGCTCTCCCGCATCCGCTCGCTGTTCGTCATCGCCCGCAATTCAACCTCCACGTACAAGGGAAGGTCGCTCGACCCGAAGCAGATCGGCCGCGAGCTTGGTGTGCGTTATGTGCTCAAAGGCTCGGTGCGGAAAGGGGAAGGGCGGGTCAGGATCGCGGTGCAGCTGATAGAAGCCGAGCGCGCCGCTCATCTCTGGGCCGACCATTTCGACGGGTCGCTTGAGGACGTCTTCGATCTGCAGGACCAGGTGGCGATCAAGGTCGCCGGCGTCATCGAGCCGGCCGTACAGTCCGCAGAAGTCCGGCGAGCCGCTGCACGGCCAAGGAACAATCCGACAGCCTACGATCTTTATCTGCACGCGCTTCCAGCAACGCGATCGTGGGAAAAGAAGGATTATCTGGAGGCGCTCGATCGATTGGGCCAGGCGATCGAGCTGGACCCCGGCTATGGTCCGGCGCTGGCGTTATCCGCGGTGTATCACCAGGCGCTCTGCGCCGCCGGTTGGACCGACGACCCCGAGGCGACCCGCCAAAAGGCGATCTGTCTCGCGCGTCTTGCCGTGCGCAACGCCGGTGCCGATGCCGCGACACTCGCTCGAGCGGCCTGGATCCTTTCTTCCTTGGGCGAGGATATCGATGTCGCCATGGCGCTCATGGATCAATCATTGCGCCTCAATCCGAGTTTCGCCGATGGATGGCGATGGAGCGGCTGGTTGAGATTGTGGGCGGGTCTGCCGGACGTTGCGATCGATCATCTTGAGAGATCGCGGCGACTCAATCCACTGGCACCCGGAGGCGGGACATTGATGGCGATCGGCGTCGCTCATTTCTTTGCCCGGCGTCTGGAGCAGGCTCGGGCCACGCTGCTGCAGTCATTGCAGGAGCACCCGGGTTGGGTACCGACCAATCGTTTTCTCGCCGCCTGCTGCGCTCATCTGGGCCAATTCGACGAAGCGAAGGTTATCGTCGAGCGACTGCGCAGCATGACGTCGGTCGTGTTGCCCAGCGCGGATCATTGGCGGGATCCAGAGCAGCGCGAGTTCTACCTCTCGGGCCTGCGGCTGGCGATGCGCGAGACGGCGTGACCCGTTTCTGCTCTATGCCGGCACGACGTAGCCGTCGCGGCGCGGGTCGCAGCCGCCGGTCATGACGCCGGTGTTGGGATCGATCGCGACGCCCTGCATGCCGCCGACCTTCATCGTCCAGTCGGGACCGGTCGTGACGTTGTGGCCGCGCTTGCGCAGCTCGGCCTGGACCTCGGCCGCGAGCCGTCCCTCGAGCAGCACGTCGCGACCGTCGGTCAGGCGGCCGCGCGGCGCCTCGATCGCCTGCTGGATCGGCAGGCCGAAGTCGACATACTGCACGAAGGCCTGGGGCTGGGTCTGCAGGATGCCGTAGCTGCCGGGCGTGCCGAGCGCCATCACCGGCTTGTCGCCCTGGGTGACGATCGACGGCGCGACGCAGACCGGCATCAGATCGCCGTGCTTCACGCGGTTGGGGCTGCCGGGCGTGACGTCGGCCCAATAGAGGAAGTTGTTCAGGCAGACGCCGGTGCCCGGCACCACCACGCCCGAGCCGAACACGCTGCCCAGGCTCTGCGTCACGCAGACGACGTTGCCCTCGGCGTCGGCGATCGAGAACGAGGTCGTGTGGCCCTCGCCGGAGCCGTCCTTGGGCGGCGGCGTCCACTGTTCCGTCGGGCCGGTGACCGGCTTGCCGTCGCGCACCCGGGCCCGCAAGGACTCGATGTGGCCGTCGCCCAGCAGCTCGGCAAGCTTCTGCGGCGAGGGCACGCCGTTGGCGATACGCACGCCGGCGGCGATGCGGATGGCGCGCAGCACCGTGTCGACATGCTCGACCCCGTTGCGCTCCATCCTGCCAAGGTCGAAGCCTTCGAGGATGCGCAGCGTCACCAGGTACTGGAAGGCCTCGCACGGCGGCGGCGGCACGTGGATCGTGCGGCCGCGATACGTCACCGCCACGGGATCGACCCACTCGGCCTTGAAGTCGGCAAGGTCCTCCATCGACAGGCAGCCACCGAGCTCGGTCAGGCGATCGATAATCTTCTTGCCGAGCGCGCCTCCGTACAGCAGGCCGGGGCCTTCGTTGCCCAGCGCCTCGAGCGTGCTGGCGAGGTTGGGCTGCTTCAGCAGCGCGCCCAGCCTCGGCTGGCCGCCCTCGATGCCCTCGACATAGTTGCGCGACCATTCGGGATAGAGCGCTGCGTGGCCGCGCAGCTCGCCGGTCACGCCGCGGTACTCCTCGACGTTGAATTCGATCATGCCGAAGCCGTCGCGGGCGATGCGGATCGCCGGCGCGAACAGCTCGGGCAGCTTCTTCCTGCCGTAGCTCCGCACCATCTCGGCCCAGCCGCCGAAGTTGCCCGGCGCACCGACCGCGAGCGGTCCGCGCAGGATCTGTTCGCGGCGGGAGAGCTTGTCGAGCGGGAAGCGGCGCGGGATGCGGGCCATGAAGTTCAGGGAGCGAACGCGGCGTTCTGCGGCGACGTAGCAGGTCGCATAGCCCTCGCCGGCGAGGCCCGACATATAGGGCTCGACGACGTTCAGCGTCGCCGCCGTCGCTGCCGCCGCGTCGAAGGCATTGCCGCCGTTGGACAGCATGCGTGCGCCGGCCGCGGCCGCCAGTGGATGCGCCGCGGCTACCATTCCGTGCCGCGATGCGATGGTTGGGCGCTTGCCGTGCTGAAGCATGTATTCCCCCGGATCGGTGTGCTTTGTCGCAATAGGCACTAGACTGCACTCATGCGCAAACTCGAATTCGGCTGGTTCCTGCCCACGGCCGGCGACACCACCGCCTATGGCGTGGCGGGCGCGCAGGTCCCGCCCTCGCTCGCGCTGTTCGACAAGGTGACGGCGGCGGCCGAGGCGGCGGGCTTCGAATACATGCTGGTGCCGGTCCAGACCGCCTGCTGGGAGGCGTGGATTTCCTCGGCGATGATGGTCGCGCGCTCGAAGTCGATCCGGATGCTGGTGGCAGCCCGGCCCTCCTACATCAATCCCGTCCTGCTGGCGAAGATGGTCGCGGCATTCGACCAGCTCTCGGGCGGGCGCATCTGCATCAACCTGATCGCGGGACAGAGCGAGCAGGAGAACGCCTCCGAAGGCATCAAGTGGGCCAAGGAAGAGCGCTACGAGATCATGGAGGAGGAGGTCTCGCTGCTGAAGCTCTTATGGACTCAGCCGTCAGTGACCTTCGACGGTAAGTTCTACCAGCTCAAGGGCGCGCAGGCCCGGCCGCGGCCGTTCCAGACGCCGCATCCGCCGTTCTATCTCGGCGGCGGCAGCCGGCAGGCCTGGGAGATCTCGGCCAAGCATTCCGACGTGCACCTGTTCTGGGGCGATACCTACGATCGCATCCGGGAGAACATGGCGGTGATCCGCGGCATGGCGGCCAGGCACGGGCGCGAGGACAAGATCGGCTTCGGCATGCGCCTGCAGATCGTCTGCCGCGAGACCGAGAAAGAGGCGTGGGAATTCGCACACGAGCTGGTCGGCCACGCCAGCGAAGCGCAGAAGGCCTTCGTGAAGGAGCGCTTTGCGACGTCCGAAGCCAACCGACGCGTGCGCGAGCTGGCCGCGACCGGCGACGTGATCGAGCGCAACCTCTTCACCGGCATCACCAAGGTCCGGCCCGGCGCCGGCATCGCCGTGGTCGGCACGCCCGAGCAGTGCGCCGCGACCCTGCAGGACTTCATCGACCTCGGCTGCCACTCCTTCTGCCTCTCCGGCTACCTGCACGACGAGGAAGCCGAGCGCTTCGGCAAATGGGTGATGCCGATCCTGCGCGACCGCAACCGCGAGCGCATGCTGGCGGCGTAGCAAGCGACCTTCGTCGTCGGATCCCGGCCATCCTTTCCCGTCGTCTCGACCGGAGCGCGAAGCGCGGAGTGGAGAGACCTTCTCTCAACGATAGGCTGCTGATCGTGGAGAGAAGGTCTCTCCACGCGGCCCTTCGGGCCTTGGTCGAGACGACGGGAGAGGCATAAGGGCGGGGGAGGAAGTAGACTTTGACGATGCAACTCGCCTCTAAGACCTGATGGCGCGCACGGCGCCGCCGGATGTGGGCACGCGGCAGCTCGAGGCGGTGCTGGCGCTGGCGGAGTACGGAAGCTTCGTCGCGGCGGCGGCGCGGCTCAGGATCTCCCAGCCGGCGCTGACCCGCAGCATCAAGCGGCTGGAGGCGCAGCTCGGCGTGCAGCTGTTCGAGCGCAGCACGCGGCGGGTCCAGATCACCGCGGCCGGCCGCGAGTTCGCGGCTGTCGCCGAGCGCATGCTGAACGATCTCGGCATCACCGTGCAGAGCGTGCGCGAGGTCGCGCAGGAGCATCGCGGGCTGGTGGTGATATCGTGCGTGATGTCGGTCGCGGGCGGCGAGCTGCCGGCGACGATCGCGGCCTACCGGGCCGATCGGCCGGGCGTGGAGATCCATGTGCGCGAGGGTGTCTATGCCTCGATCCTCGACGATGTGAGGAGCGGCGTCGCCGATTTCGGCATCAGCTACATCGACGAGCTACCCGATTTCGCGGTGGGCACACCGCTCGGCCGCCAGACTTTTTACGCCGTCGTGCCGGTGCGCCATAGGCTGGCCGCGCGGCGCAGCGTCGGGCTGGCCGAGCTGACGGAATTTCCGATCGTCGCCCTGCCGACCGAATCGCGCACCCGCCGCACGATCGATGCCGCGGCGGTGACGGCGGGCCTGCAGCTGCGCCAGCGGGTCGTGGTCAACCAGATCGCCACGCTGCTGGCGCTGGTGGCTGCCGGTGTCGGGGTAGGCGTGGTGCCGGGTGGCGCGGCGCGCGGGCCGTCGGTCGGCGGCCTGCGCTTCATTCCCCTTGCCGAGCCCCGGCTGGTCCGGCGGCTCGGCCTGATCACGTTACGCGAGCGCGAGCCGACGCCGGTCGCGGCCGGCCTGATGGCCCTGCTGCGCCGCCGCTGGCCGTGATCGAATTGATGCATAAAATGCAACAATTATGGCTATCAGGTTGATCTTGGCATAGCGGCCTCGGAGACTATGCTGGCCGTGGAGGGTCTCGTGCAGCATCTCGCATCCCGCGTCTATGAAGCCGACAGCATCTCCGCCGTGCAGGAGCTCTATCACTCTAACGGCTGGACCGACGGCCTGCCGATCGTGCCGCCCACCGAGGACGCCGTGCGCGCCTGCCTCGACTGGGTGATGATGCCGCCCGACCAGCTGATCGGCATCGAGCCGGTGCGCGGCATGGCGATCACCGCCGAGAAGCTCGCGATCAATGCCGTGATGGCGGGCTGCCTGCCGATGCATTTCCCGGTCGTCGTGACCGCCTGGACGGCGATGATGCAGGAGCCGTTCCTGCTGCATGGCGCGACGGCCAGCACCGGCGGCTGCGCCATCCTGGTCGTGATCAACGGGCCGATCCGCCAGGAGATCGGCGCGTCGGGCACCTTCAACGCCCTGGGCAACAGCGATCGCGCGACATCTACCATCGGCCGCGCCATCCGGCTTTGCCTGATCAACCTGCTCGAGGCGCGGCCGGGTGCGATCGACCGGTCGACCCTGGGCCATCCCGGCAAGTTCAGTTTCTGCGTCGCCGAGGACGAGGAGGACACGACCTGGAAGTCGCTCTCCGAGCAGCGTGGCCTACCCAAGGAGGCGTCGGCGGTCACGGTGATGGCGGCCGGCGCGCCGCGCCAGATCATGAACGAGTGGACCACGAAGCCCGAAGAAATCCTCGAGACCTTCGCCGCCGACATCCGCGCCAACCTGCGGCACTACTCGATCCATCCCGGCAACTACGCGATCATCATTCCCAAGCAGCTGCGCGAGCACTTGCAGAACGCGAAGTGGAGCAAGAGCGACATCGCGAACTTCATTCATGAACGTGCGCGCATCAAACGCGGTGAATGGGCCGAGGTCGGCAAGGGCGCCGTGGTGCGCGACAAGGGGGACAAGATCTATCCCGCGCTCGAATCGGTCGACCATCTGCTGGTGATCGCCGCCGGCGGGCCCGCCGGCGGCTTCGGCGCGATCATCCCCCCCTGGCTCGGCAATCGCAGCCGTGCCGTCACCCTGCCGATCGGCGCCTGCGTCGACTGCGAACCGCCGAAGAAATAGAAGCAAAAAGGAGGAAGCCATGACCTTCCGCATTCTCGATCCCACCGCCGGCGAAGCCGTCACCACCGGCCAGCGTGCGCCGCGCCTGCCGACTCTCAAGGGCAAGACGGTCGGCTTCATCTCCAACGGCAAGGTCGGCACCAAGGGCTTCTTCGCCCATCTCGAGAAGATCCTGCGCGAGGAGTACGGCGTCGCCAACGTGGTGAGCCGCACCAAGTCGAACTACAGCGCGCCGGCCGATGCCCACATCGTCGCCGAGATCAAGCAGTGGGATGCGGTGGTCTCCGGCATAGGAGATTGAGGCAGCTGCTCATCGTGCAGTCTGCACGACGCCGTCACTGCCGAGAAAGAGGGAGTCCCCGCCTTCGGGGTCATGACCGAGCGCTTCGTCAGCGCCGCCGAGACGATGGGCCGGGTGCTGGGCATGCCGGGCTACGGCTTCTCGACCATCGCCCATCCGGTCAGCAGCGCCTCCGACGCGGAGCTCGCGGCCCGCGCCCGGGCGGCGATCGAGCAGGGCTGCAAGCTCCTGGTGCATCAGGGAACCTGAACCGCCGATCGGCGTTCGGGAGGGCATGAAACCCCTCGCTTGGATCGGCATCGTGCTGATCGTCCTCGGTGTCGCCGGCCTTGTGGTCGAGAACGTCTCGTTCACCGAGCGCAAGACCGTGCTCGATGTCGGTCCGCTCAAGGTCCAGGCCGACGAGCAGAAGGTCGTGCCGATCCCCACCATCGCCGGCATCGCCGCGATCGTGGTCGGCCTCGGCCTCGTGTTCATGGGCCGGAAAAGGGCTTAGCCTCTTGCCGGAGCGCGGGCGTCCCCCCCGCTCATGATGCGGGCGGGACGCTCGCGCTCCGGCAAGACTACAGCTCGAGCTTCACCTCGACGGCGGCGCTCGCGATCACCGCGGGGTCGTTGTTCTCCGGATCGGCTATATCGAGTCCGCCCTTGACGGCCTTCACGGAGACGATGCCGTGCGGCAGCGAGGCCCGCACCTTCTCGAGATCGACCTTGTCGGGCTGCTGGACGCCGATCGTGACGTTCACGAACATGTGGGTCTTGGGGTTCACCTTGAGCGCCCGCAGCATGGTCAGCGACGAATGGTGCAGGGCGTCCTGCACCGCACGCAGCGCCGCCTTGGTGTAGTCACCGCCGTGCAGGTCGTTGCCGGTCCCGAGCTCGAGGATCACGCGCTTCTGGGTCATCGCTCGTCTCCTCTCAAACGTCCAGCCGCACGATGGCGGCGGCTTGTGCGATCACCGTCTTGTCCGTGCCGGCTTCATTGGCGATCTCCAGGCCGCCCTGGAACACCTTCACCGTGCCGGTGCCGTGCGGCAGGACCTTCAGGACCTCGCTGGTGTCGACCTCGTCGGGCCGCGGTACGCCGATCAGCACCTCGACCTGCATGTCGTCGCTCGACTTGCCGACCGCCGTCGCGACGGTGAGCGAGTTGTGCCACAGCGCATCGCGCAGGGCGCGCACCGCCGCCTTGGTGTAATCGCCGCCGCGGATGTCGGTGCCCATGCCGATCTCGAGCGCCACGCGCTTCAATGCCATCGTTTCCTCCTTCAGGCCGTTGCCCTCAAGCCTCGGCCAATCCCGCCTTGATGAGCAGCGGCTTCACCTCGACGAAGTATTTCTCGGCGAAGGCGCGATACTCGGCCGGACTCTTGTACCACGGCGCCTGGATGTAGGACTCGAGCAACGCATCGACCCGCGGATCGGCCATTGCCGCCTTGAAGGCCTGGTGCACCGCCTCGACGATATTCGGAGGAAGGTCCTTCGGACCGACCAGCCCGTAGGGGCTCTGCCCGACCACGTCGATGCCGCGTTCCCTGAGCGTCGGCACGTCCTTGTACTTGGCGATGCGCTGCTCGGTCGCCATGGCGAGGATGCGGAACTTGCCGGCATCGACCATTGGCGCCCATTGCGCGCCGTCGCAGATGAAATGGACCTCGCCGCCTAACAGCGCCTGGGTCCATTCGGCGGTGCCCTTGTACGGCACGTGGGTGAACTTCGCGCCGGTCGACTGCTCGACCTCGATCATGGTGAGCTGGCCGGTGCCGCCGATGCCCGAGGTGGCGTAGTTGTACTTGTCGGGCGCCGCCTTCGCCGCGGCGATCAGCTCGTCGAAGGTCCGCCACGGCGCGTCGGCGCGGACGACGAGCCCGATCGTGTAGCCCGACAGGCCGATGATGTAGGTGAAGTCGCGGATCGGGTTCCAGTTGGTCGGCTGATAGTGCGGATAGCGCAGGCTGTTGATGCTCATGCAGGCGAGCTGGTGCCCGTCCGGCTTGGCGTTGAGCAGCATCGCCGGCGCCAGCGTTCCCGCCGCGCCGGGCCGTGGATCGACGACGATCGGCTGGCCGAGCAGGGGGCCAGCCGTCTCGCCCATCAGGCGGATGTGGATGTCGGTTCCGCCGCCCGCCGCGAACGGATTGTAGATCGTGACGGGCTTGTCGGCTTTCCAGCGCGTTTGGCCGCGCGCCAGCGCCGGCGCAAGCAGCGCCGACGCTGCAAGGGCCGCGAAGCGGCGGCGATCGATCCGGCTACTGCTTCTTGCGGATCCAGGCGTCGAGGCTCCACGGGCCCGGGCCCGCGGCGGCGAGGTAGAGGAACACGAAGCAGTAGAGGACGATGAGCTCGCCCTTGTTGAGGATCGGGAAGAAGCCCTGAGGTGCATGCACCAAGAAGTAACCCACCGCGCACATGCCCGAAATGATGAAAGCAGCAGGGCGCGTGAACAGGCCCAGCACCAGCAGAATGCCGCAGACCAATTCGATGATGCCGGCATAGCCGGGCATGGAGTTGAGGTTGAAGGTGGGCGGAACGACACCCGGTGGGAACTTCAACCACTTGCCGAAGCCGTGCTGCAAGACGAGCAGGCCCGACATGAAGCGCAGGATGCTGAGCAGCATCGGCGTCCATGACTTCAGAACTGTCTCCATTTCTCAATTCCCCGTTGGTTACTCCGCGGTGCGTTCCGGCCCGCGATATGCGGAGTTTATCGGCTCTTCCTTGTGCACAGTGGTCACCATTGCGTTAGAAGCCTCGCACTGGCGGTGAGCTTTGCATATGATCCGCCCGCAAAGCCGGCAGCAGAACCGGCTCGTAGCGTGGTTGCGTGTTGGGAGGCGTTGAGTGGCGACGGTCGAGATCCGCAACGTGCGGAAGGCGTTTGGTCCGGTGGAAATCCTTCACGGGGTCAGCGTCGACATCGCCGATGGCGAGTTCGTGGTCTTGGTCGGCCCGTCGGGCTGCGGCAAGTCCACATTGCTCCGCATGCTGGCGGGGCTCGAGAACATCACGTCGGGCGAGATCGCGATCGGCGGCAAGGTAGTGAACACCGTGCCGCCCAAGGATCGCGACATCGCCATGGTGTTCCAGAACTACGCGCTCTATCCGCACATGACCGTGTTCGACAACATGGCCTTCTCGCTGACGCTCGCGAAGGCGCCGCGCGCGGTGATGGAGCAGGAGGTCAATCGCGCGGCCAAGATCCTGGGCCTCGAGCAGCTGCTGCAGCGCTTCCCGCGCCAGCTGTCGGGCGGCCAGCGCCAGCGCGTCGCGATGGGCCGCGCGATCGTGCGCAACCCTCAGGTCTTCCTGTTCGACGAGCCGCTGTCCAACCTCGACGCCAAGCTGCGCGTGCAGATGCGCGCCGAGATCAAGGAGCTGCACCAGCGGCTCAAGGTGACGACGGTCTACGTCACGCACGACCAGATCGAGGCCATGACCATGGCCGACAAGATCGTGGTGATGAACGCCGGCAACATCGAGCAGGCCGGCCGCCCGCTCGACCTCTACGACAAGCCGGCCAACCTGTTCGTCGCGGGCTTCATCGGCTCGCCGGCCATGAACATGGTGAAGGGCACGGTGACCGCCGGCACGCTGCGCATGGACGACGGCACCGAATGGCCGCTGCCGGTCAACGGATCGAAGCCGAAGGAAGGTCCCGCGATCTACGGCGTGCGGCCCGAGCATCTGCGGCTCGATCCGCAGGGTATTCCGGCGACCGTGCAGGTGGTCGAGCCGACCGGCTCGGAGACGCAGGTGCTGATGCGCATCGGCGGCCAGCCGGTGATCGGCGCCTTCCGCGAGCGCGTGACAGCGCGACCCGGCGAGATCCTGCCGGTGCGGCCCGACACGGCACTGGTCCATCTGTTCGACCAGCAGTCGGGGCAGCGTCTGTAAGAGTTTGAGTAGGAGGAAACGTAAAATGGTGTTCATCATCCGGCGCCGTGAGGCGATGGCATTCGGCGCGATGGCGGCGGCTCTGGCGATGGCGCGGTCCGCGACCGGCCAGGCGATTCCGAAGTCGGACGTCGCGGCGCCGAAGTGGCCGGTCGAGAAGGGCGCATCGCTGCGCATGCTGCGGCCGGCCCGCTTCGTCGAGCCCGACGAGGTGATCTTCCGCGCCAACACCGCCAAGTTCGCCAAGGAGTTCGGCGTCGAGGTCAAGGTCGACTTCGTCGGCTGGGAGGACATCCGCCAGCAGACCGCCGTGTCGGCCAATACCGGCGCCGGCCCCGACCTGATCCTGGGCTGGGCCGAGGATCCGCACATCTATTCCGACAAGGTGATCGAGCTCTCCGACGTCGCCGAGTATCTCGGCAAGAAGTACGGCGGCTGGATGTTCCTCGGCGAGAAGTACGGCAAGAAGGCCAAGACCAACAACTGGATCGGCCTGCCGATGGGCGGCTCCGGCGGCCCGCTGGTCTATCGCAAGTCGGCGGTCAAGGAAGCGGGCTTCGACAGGATCCCGGACGATCATGCCGGCTTCCTCAAGCTCTGCCAGGCGCTCAAGAAGCTCAACAAGCCGGCCGGCTTCTCCCTCGGCAACGCGGTTGGCGACGCCAACGGCTTCGCCAACTGGATGCTGTGGAGCCACGGCGGCGCGCTGGTCGACGAGGACGGCAAGGTCATCATCAACAGCAAGGAAACCATCAACGCGCTGAACTTCGTCAAGGAGCTCTATCCGAGCTTCGTGTCCGGCGTGATGTCGTGGAACGACGTCAGCAACAACCGCGCCTATTCGTCGGGCGAGCTGTTCCTGACCTCCAACGGCGTGTCGCTCTACTTCTCGCTGAAGAACGATCCGGCGACCAAGGCGATCGCCGACGACACCGAGCATGCGCCTCTGGTCAAGGGCCTGGCCAAGACCGCCCCGATGGCGGCCACCATCCTGAACGGCATGGTGTTCAAGCACTCGAAGTTCCCGAACGCCGCCAAGGCCTACCTCGCCTTCATGATGGAGGCCGAGCAGTACGATCCGTGGCTGAGCGGCTGCCTCGGCTACTGGTCGCACCCGCTGAAGGCCTACGACAAGAGCAAGGTGTGGGACAGCGACCCCAAGATCGCGCTCTATCGCGACACCATGAACAACCAGTTCTGGAGCGGCTACAAGGGCCCGATCACCCAGGCCGCCGGCACCGTCACCGCCGAGTACGTGCTGGTCCAGATGTTCGCCTCAGTGGCCTCCGGCCAGGCCACGCCAGAGGCGGCTGCCAAGGAAGCGGAGCGCCGGACCAAGCGCTACTACCGCTGACGTCCTGGAAGCGAATGACCGTCGCCACCGCCACCGACTGGACGCGCGCGCGGCCGCAACCCGGCCGGCTCGCCCGTCTGTTCGACTACAAGCCGTTCCTGGTCTTCGCCTGCCTGCTGCCGGCCTGTGGCCTGCTGCTGGTGTTCCTGACCTATCCGCTGGGGCTCGGCATCTGGCTGAGCTTCACCGACACCAAGATCGGCCGTTCCGGCGAGTACATCGGGCTCGAGAATTTCGAGTACCTGCTCGACGATCCGCAGTTCTGGAGCGCGGTGTTCTACAGCTTCTTCTACACGGCGGTGGCGACGTTCGGAAAATTCGCGCTGGGACTGTGGCTCGCCCTGCTCCTGAACAACCATGTGCCGTTCAAGAGCCTGCTGCGGGCCGTCATCCTGCTGCCGTGGATCGTGCCGACCGTGCTGTCGGCGCTGGCGTTCTGGTGGATCTACGATCCGCAGTTCTCGATCCTGTCCTATCTCGCCGTCGACGTGCTGGGCATCCGCAGCACGCCGTTCGACTTCCTGAGCACCATCTGGCCGGCGCGGTGGTCGCTGATCGCGGCCAACATCTGGCGCGGTATCCCCTTCGTGGCGATCTCGCTGCTGGCCGGCCTGCAGACGATCTCGCCGTCGCTCTACGAGGCGGCGCTGCTCGACGGCTCCACGGCGTGGCAGCGCTTCCGCTACATCACCTTCCCGTTGCTGATGCCGATCCTCGCGATCGTGATGACCTTCTCGATCATCTTCACCTTCACCGACTTCCAGCTGGTCTACGCCATCACGCGCGGCGGTCCGCTGAACTCGACCCACCTGATGGCGACGCTCGCCTTCCAGCGCGGCATCTCCGGCGGCGAGCTGGGCGAGGGCGCGGCGATCGCGGTGGCGATGATCCCGTTCCTGATCGTCGCCACGCTGTTCAGCTATTTCGCGCTGGCCCGCCGCAAGTGGCAGCAGGGAGAGGCCAATGACTGATGTCGTCGTGCAGGCCTCGTCGAAGGCGGCCGCCGTGCCCGACCAGATGGCGTGGGACAGTCGCAGCCGGCGCGTGGTGACGATCTATCTGCCGCTGGCCCTGTTCGTCGTCGTGCTGCTCTTCCCGTTCTATTGGATGGCGGTGACGTCGTTCAAGCCGAACGCCGAGCTCTACGACTACAAGCACTACAATCCGTTCTGGATCGGCAGCCCGACGCTCGGTCACATCAAGCACCTGCTGTTCGAGACCGCCTACCCGCACTGGCTGGTGGTGACGATGACCGTCGCGGTCTGCTCGACCGTGCTGTCGCTGTTCTCCAGCGTCCTGGCGGCCTACGCCATCCAGCGCCTGCGTTTCGCCGGCAGCCAATATGTCGGCCTGGGGATCTATCTCGCCTACCTGGTGCCGCCGTCGATCCTGTTCATTCCGCTGGCCACCACGATCAACCAGTTCGGCCTGTTCGATTCGCCGCTGGCGCTGATCCTGACCTATCCGACCTTCCTCGTGCCGTTCAGCACCTGGCTGCTGATCGGCTACTTCAAGTCGATCCCCTATGAGCTCGAGGAATGCGCCCTCATCGATGGGGCGACGCGGCTGCAGATCCTGCGCCGCATCACCCTGCCGCTCGCCGTGCCGGGCCTGATCTCCGCCGGCATCTTCTCGTTCACGCTCAGCTGGAACGAGTTCATCTACGCGCTGGCCTTCATCCAGAGCAGCGACAAGAAGACAGTCTCGGTCGCCATCCTGACCGAGCTGGTCTCGGGCGACGTTTACCAGTGGGGCTCGCTGATGGCGGGCTCGCTGCTGGGCTCGCTGCCGGTCGCGATCTTCTATTCGTTCTTCGTCGACTACTACGTCTCGTCGCTGACCGGCGCCGTGAAGGAGTAGCGACTCACGCCGCTCGTCATGCCACCGGACCCGGCGGGCCGGAGGGATGCGGCGGAGGCGGAGGCTGGATTTCCGGCTGAGGCACCTCGGTCGGCGGCATCTCCGGCGGAATCGGCTGCGTCTTGCCCGGCGTCGGCGGCGTCTCGGGAATATCGGGCGGGGTATTCGGCTTATCGGGCATCCCAGACATCGGAGGTCTCCCGGATAAAGAAATGCCCGCCGTCCCGCGGCGGGCATTCCTGCATGGCGGTGGGCTTACTGATGTTCGTCCATGTCCTTGCCCATATCGGGCTTTCCCATTTCCGGAGTCGACTGGGCCTGTTCCTTGTTCTTGGGCTTGCGGCTCTGGCGCTGGCGCTGCTGTTGCTCGCGCTGCGGCTGTTCACGCTGCTGTTGCGACGGGTTCTGGTTGGGATTGTTGTTCTGGTCGTTCATGGTTCCTCTCTCCACGTACGCAATGCGGCGGCCGGGATGACCGCCGCCACAGTAAAAACGCGTCGCCGAGAGGCCGGGTTGCTGCGGATAAGTCCCTGATTCCAATGGATTTCTACTTGACGGTCGGCCCTGCTTTGGCAGCCCCATCGCGCGTCGCCGGATAGCTTGCGCTGAGCCCGAAAATGTCGACCAGCGCGTTGGGCTGCATGACCTTCTCGAGGTCGGCCATCGCGGCGGTCTTGGTCGGCGCGAGCGCCAGGGCCAGCGGTCCCTTGGGCGCCTGCCAGTCGCCGACGAACGAAGCGATCGAGTCGAGGGCCTTGAGCGTCGGTGCGCCCTGGCCCTCGGTGAAAGCCGCGATCGAGACCAGGGCGACGGCTACCAGCGCCTCGGCGTTCTGGCCCTGCGCCTTGGCGACGGCCGGCAGCAGTCCGGCCAGCAGACCGTGATCGTCGACGGTCAGCGAGGCGGTCCGCAGCCGGCCGTTATCCTTGGCGCCGCCGGCCTCGCTCGCCTTGTCGCTCACGCCGTCGACGACCAGCGACAGGCTGATCCTGCCCTGCCCGCGCAGTGCTATTTCGAGGGTGCTGAGCGTGAAGAGCTTGGCCGCGCCGTCGAGGTGGTAGTCGAGCGTGACGTCCATCGGCACCCGCGGGATGCCGTAGGGATCGAGCAGGGCGAGGGTGTCGTCGTCGCCGGTCATGCCTTCCAGCCTGAGCTTGGCAAAACGCGGCGCGTCGTCGGTATTGCCGTTCACGCGCTCGAAGTCGAGCGCCTCGACGGTCACCTTGTCGATCTTGAGCGTGCTTTCCCGGTCGCCCGTCGCGGCGCCGGCGGGCATCACCGCGACGACGTCGTGCAGCACGAAGCCTTCGGTGCCCAGCGCCTCGGCGCCCTTGTAGGTGAAGGTCTTGAGCTGGATCTGCGGCTTGATCTCGCGCTCGAACCGCTCGAGCCCGTTTTCCGCCAGCGCCATCGTCGACAGCAGCATCCACGACAGCGCTGCGGCCAGAAGTGTCTTGATCATGGTAGGCCCCCGGTCGCGGCGACCCTAGCACGTCAGGTCATGGCGCGTCTGGCGAGGTTTGTATCCACGCACGCGTCGAAGGCGATGTCCCTGCCGAGCGCACCGAAGGCCCGCATCGCGCCGTGCAGGCGATCATAGCCCTCGCGGCGGATCACCGGGTCGCTGCCCCACAGCTCGAGGGCCCGATAGCGGTCGATCGCGCCGGCGAAGATGGGCGTCGGGACGTCGGGGAAATAGGCCCGCAGCCTTTCGGCGATTTCCGCCGCCGGTGTCACGGCAAACCAGCCCAACGTGCGATGGACGGCGCGGGTCATCTTCAGCAGATCGTCCTCGCGCCGCTGCAGCACCGCGCGGCGGGTGACCAGCGTCGTGTAGGCGGTGAGGCCGCGCGTCGCCGCGGCGTACCAGACGTGGCCTGCACCGGCGGAGACCAGCCGCTCGGCATGGGGCTGGAAGACGTGGATGGCGTCGAGCTCGCCCGCGCGCAGCGCCGCCTCGTTCTGCTCCATCGTCCGATCGGCAATACGCTGCAGCGACCCGGGATCGATGCCGGCGCGGCGGATGTCGTCGGCGAGGCAAATCCACGGCGTCGGCACTTCGGACACCGAGGCGAAGCGCAGGCCCTCGAGATCGGCGAAGCGGAAGTCGGGCCGCGGCTCGCGGCCGATGACGAAGAACGGATCGCGCGCCACCACGTCGCAAAAGCAGACCAGGTCGGAGTTGGGCTCGGTGTCGCGGGTCATCATCACCCGCAGCGGCCCACCCCACATCACGTCGATCTCGCCGGCACGCAAGGCCTTAACCGTGTGCGACGGGCTGGGCGAGGCGACCAGCTCGACCTCGACGCCCGCCTGCTTGAAGGCGCCGGTCGCGTGGGCGGCGTAGAACGGCGCGTAGAACAGCGCGCGGAAATTCTCTGACAGGCGAATCATGAAAGGTTCCCCGAAATCGGCACAGTTCGGCCGCAATGCATCCCGAAGCGACGATATCCAAAGGCGGGCCGGCCGCAACGCCTCCATTCACCCGGCGTTAGTCCGGGAGATCACTGCTCAGGAGGCAATGATGATCCGCTATACCTTGCTCGCGCTGGCGCTGGTGGGCGCTGTAGGCGCGGCCCACGCGCAGACCTACCAGAGGTACGACGCGGCGCGCGATCCGTACGGCCGTCCCTATGTCGGCAGCGCTCCGCAGCCCAGCCCGGGCGATTACACCCAGGAGGCTCCGGGTCCGCAGCCGATGGACCAGCAGGCTCAGGCTCAATCGCCCTATCACGGCATGCTGCGCCACCGCGAGGCGTTCCGCGACGAGTACGGCTTCCGCTATGACGAGCGTGGCGATCGCATCGACGCCTACGGGCGAGTCATCTCGCCGCATACGACAACGCCCTAAGGCAGATGCCGCTAAGCAGATGCCTTGCGCGTTCGCCTATCGAGCTTGCGCGTTCGCCTATCGAGAAGGCCCGCCAACCGGCGGGCCTTTTCTTTGGTCGATGGCGCTCTTACAGTTCGCGCAAGCAAACGGGGAGACGTTCCATGAGATACCTGCGGCGCCGTGAGGCGATGATGATCGGCGGTGCGGCCGTCCTGGCCGGACGGAGCGCTGCCGCTCAGGAGCCGCCCAAGCCGGCCCAGATCGTGGTCAACCATTCGGGTGGCTCGATGGGCGCGGCCATGCGCAAGGCCTTCTTCAACGGCTTCGAGAAGAAGTACGGCATTCGGGTGGTCGAGACGAGCCCGGCCGACTTCGGCAAGCTGCGCGCCATGGTCGAATCGGGCAACGTCGAATGGGACGTCACCGAGATCGGCGGCCAGGACGCGATCCGCGCCACCAAGATGAACCTGGTCGAGAAGATCGACGACAAGATCGTCGACCGCTCCAAGTATCCCGAGAAGGTGCGGACGCCCTATGTGTTCGCCTCGTCGGTCTACACAACGATCATCGGCTACCGCACCGACGTGTTCAAGAACGACAGCCAGCCCAAGAGCTGGGCCGACTGGTGGGACGTCAAGAAGTTCCCCGGCGCGCGCACCATGCGCGACCATCCGACCGACAACCTGGAATTCGCGCTGCTGGCCGACGGCGTGACGCCGGACAAGATCTACCCGATCGACTTCGACCGCGCCTTCAAGAAGCTCGACCAGATCAAGCCACATGTCAGCGTGTGGTGGGCGACCGGCCAGCAGCCGGCGCAGCTGCTGCTCGACAAGGAGGTCGTGCTGGCGACCGGCTGGAACGGCCGCTTCTACGACCTGATCAAGAAGGGAGCGCCGATCGCCATCGAATGGAACCAGGGCGCGTTGAAGCAGGGCAGCTTCGTCATTCCGCGCGGCGCCAAGAACGTGTACTGGGGCCAGAAGATGCTGGCCGAGATGTCGATCCCTCAGCAGCAGGCGATCTATGCCAGCGAGCTCGGCTATCCCGGCCTCAATCTCGAGGCGCTGAACTACGTCGACGCCAAGGTAAAGCCGTACCTGCCGACGCAGTATATCGACAAGCAGTTCTGGATCGACGACGCCTGGTATGCCGAGAACGGCAACAAAGCGCTGGAGCTGTGGAACGCCTGGAAGCTCAAGAAGGCGTAAGCGCGTTGGCATCACGCTCGGCTGACCTCAAGGTCGAGGGTCTGGTCAAGCGCTTCGGCGAGGTCGTGGCGCTCGACGGCGTTTCCCTCGACATCGCCTCCGGCGAGCTGCTGACCATCCTGGGGCCCAGCGGCTCGGGGAAGACGACGCTGCTGAAGGTGGTGGCGGGCTTCGAGACGCCCGATGCCGGGGCGGTGACGGTCGACGGAGTCGACATTACCGCCACGCCGCCGGCCAAGCGCGACATCGGCATGGTGTTCCAGAACTATGCGCTGTTCCCGCACCTCACCGTCGCGCGCAACGTCGCGTTCCCGCTGGAGATGCGAAACGCACCGCGCGCGGAGATTGACAAGCGGGTCGGCGAGGCGCTGAGCCTGGTCGAGCTCACGGGCTTCGAGAAGCGCCTGCCGCGCCAGCTCTCGGGCGGCCAGCAGCAGCGCGTGGCGCTGGCGCGCGCCGTCGTCTTCAACCCGCGGCTCCTGCTGCTCGACGAGCCGTTCGGGGCGCTCGACCGCAAGCTGCGCGAGACCATGCAGCTCGAGGTGCGCCGCCTGCAGCGGCGGCTCGGCCTCACCACGATCTTCATCACCCACGACCAGGAGGAGGCGCTGGTGCTGTCCGACCGGATCGCGGTGATGAACCGCGGCTCGATCCAGCAGGTCGCCTCGACCACCGAGATCTACGAGCGGCCGGCCAACGATTTCGTCGCCGACTTCGTGGGCGAGAGCAACATCTTCCACGGCACCGTCACGGAAGTGGGCTCGGTAACGCTGGATTCGGGCCGTCGCCTGCTGATCGCCCACCCTGCGGCGGTGGGCAGCCGGGTCGGTGTGCTGATGCGGCCCGAGCGCTTCGGCCGCGGCGCCAACAGCTTCAACGGCGTGGTGAGGGAGGCGGTCTATCTCGGCTCCTCGCTGAAGCTGCGGCTCGCCTGCGACGACGGGATGGAATTGATCGTGCGCCAGCCCGTGACCGGCCCGCTGCCGGCGACCGGCAGCCGCATCAGCACCGGCATCGAGCCGGAGTCGATCCATGTGTTTTGATCGAGTGCCCCTCTTCGCTGCCCTCCCCCGTCTTCGGCGGAGGTGCCCGCGTCTTACGCGGGCGAAGGGGACCAGGAGTCATGAGGGAGCGATGACCCCCTCCGTCGCGGACTACCGCGACACCTCGCCCGAAGACGGGGGAGGACGATGAGGCGAGGCCTCCTCCCGGCGCTGCCCGCGCTCGTCCTCCTGTTCTGCTTCTTCCTGTTCCCGGTCGTGCGCATGCTCGGTTTCAGCCTCGAAGGCGGCACGCTCGACTGGTACGCCAAGGCGCTGGGCGAGGGGCTCTACGTCGAGGTGTTCTGGAACACCTTCGAGATCGCGGTCTTCGTCACGGCGATCTGCCTGCTGCTGGGCTATCCGCTGGGCTTCCTGATCGCCACCACCACGCCCGCCTGGGCGACGCTGGGCTTCATCTTCGTGATGCTGCCGCTCTGGACCTCGGTGCTGGTGCGCACCTATGCCTGGATGGTGCTGCTCGGCCGCAACGGCGTGTTCAATCGTTGGCTGATCGACATCGGTTTAATTTCCGACCCGCTGCCCTTGCTCAACAACTTCGCCGGCGTGCTGATCGGCATGGTGCACGTGCTGCTGCCCTATATGGTGCTGCCGATCTACGGCGCAGTGCGCCGGCTCGACCCGGCGCTGGTTGCGGCGGCGCAGGGGCTGGGCGCCTCGAACTGGCGCATCTTCTGGCGCGTCTACCTGCCGCTCACCCTGCCGGGCATCTTCGCCGGCGCGACCATCGTGTTCGTGCTGTCGCTCGGCTTCTTCATCACGCCGGCGCTGCTGGGCGGCGGCAAGGTGATGATGCTCGCGGTGCTGATCGAGCAGCAGATCCATCAGACGCTCAACTGGCCGTTCGCCGCCGCGCTGTCGGCCGTGCTGCTGGCCCTGACGCTCGGCGTCTACAGCCTGGCCCAGCTGTTCACCCGACAGGAGGCGCGCCCATGAGTCGGTCGGCGAGCCGCCGCCTGCTGATCGTCGCCTGCACCGCGATCTACGTCTTCCTGATGCTGCCGCTGGTCGTGGTCTTCCCGATATCGTTCAGCTCGGCGCTCTACATGCAGTTCCCGCCGCCCGGCTTCAGCCTGCAATGGTACGAGCGCTACCTCGATGACCCGCAATGGATCGATGCAACCGTGCGCTCGCTCTATATCGGCGCCGCCACCGCGGTGCTCGCCCTGGCATTGGGCGTGCCGCTCGCCTTCGCCCTGGCGCGCGGCCGGTTCGCGGGCCGCCTGATCGTCGACCGCATCGCGCTGGCGCCGCTGGTCGTGCCGACCATCATCCTGTCGGTCGGCCTGTACGGCCTGTTCGCCAAACTGAAGCTGATCGGCGAATGGTACGGGCTGGTCGCCGCGCACACCGTGCTCGCGCTGCCGTTCGTGGTGCTGGTCACGGTCGCCGGGCTGCGCGACTTCGACCGGGCGCTGGAGCAGGCGGCGGAGGGGCTGGGCGCGAGCCGCCGGCAGACCCTGCTGCGCGTCACGCTGCCCCTGCTGCGGCCGAGCCTGGTCTCGGCCGGGCTGCTGGCCTTCATCTCGTCATTCGACGAGCTCGTCGTCGCGCTCTTCCTGGCCGGGCCGAACATGACCCTGCCCAAGAAGATGTTCGACAACATCATGATGGAGATCGATCCCACGATCGCCGCCGTGTCGGTCATGCAGATCCTGCTGGTCTCGATCGTGCTCGTCCTGATCGGTCGTTTCGGGCGCGGGCTGCGCGGCAGCGTGCGCTGAAGAGGAGTACCATGGCTGACAGCGTGTTCCACAAGGACTTCAAGGCGATGCCGTGGTGGTGGGAATGGTGGCATCCCAACAACGAGCTGAGCCAGGACCCGCCATTGAAGACCGATGTGCTGGTGGTCGGCGCCGGATATGGCGGCCTGTCGACGGCGCTCGAGCTCGGCCGTTCGGGCGTCGGCGTGACGGTGCTGGAGCGCGGCGACTTCGGCGTCGGCGCCTCGACGCGCAATGGCGGCGGCGTGAGCGGCGGCACCACCATGGGCAAGGGCTTCTCCGGCAAGGGCGTCGGCGGCGACCCGGAGGCCTGGAAGAAGATCATGCAGCGCATGCTGGCCGATGCCGCCGATTCGCTCGCCCAGGTCGAGACGGTGATCCAGCGCGAGGGCATCGAATGCCACTGGCGCATGAACGGCCGCTTCAGCGGCGCCTATACGCCGCGTCACTTCCAGGAGCAGGCGGCCAAGGTCGGCACCTACAACACGACAGCGGGGCTTGGCACCTACATGGTGCCCCGCGAGCAGCAGCGCGAGGAGATCGCGTCGGACTACTACTACGGCGGCATGGTGGTGGAGCGGACGGGTCAGCTCCACCCGGCGCTCTATTACGGCGGCCTCCTGAAGGCGGCGCACCGCGCCGGTGCCAGGCTGTGCGCGCAGTGCAATGCCGAGCAGATCGAACGCAAGCCCGGGGGCTTCCGGGTCCTGACGAACAAGGGCCCGATCGAGGCGAAAGAGGTCGTGATCGCGACCAACGGCTACACGACCGAGCTGACGCCGACGCTGCGGCGCAAGCTGGTGCCGGTCGCCAGCCACATCATCGCGACCGAGGAGCTGCCGGAGGATCTTGTCCGCAGCCTGATCCCCAAGAACCGCGTGGTGAGCGATACCAAGCGGGTGCTCTGCTATTACCGCCAGTCGCCCGACTTCAAGCGGGTGATCTTCGGCGGCCGTGCGCGCTTCACCCAGGTGACGCCTGAGGTCAGCGCACCGGTCCTGCACCGCTACATGCTGGAGCGCTGGCCGCAGCTCAAGGGCGTGAAGGTCACCCACGCCTGGACCGGCAACGTGGCCTTCGCCTTCGACTTCCTGCCGCACATGGGCATGGAGCAGGGCATGCACTACCTGATGGCCTGCAACGGCTCGGGCGTGGCGATGATGAGCTATCTCGGCTACCAGACCGCCCGCAAGATCGCCGGCGGCTCCAATGCGCCGGTCAATGCCTTCGACAGCCAGCCGTTCCCGACCGTGCCGTTCTACAACGGCAATCCCGAGTGGGTGCTGCCCTTCGTCGGCGCCTGGTACCGCACCCGCGACTGGTGGGACCGGGTGAGGGCTTAAAATTCTTGCCGGACCGCGGCCATCCCGCCCGCTCATAATTCATGAGGCGGGCGAGACGCCCGCGGTCCGACAAGATCAGTCCGCCTCGACCGCCTCCAGCGGCGCCGGAGTGTCGAGCAACGACACCAGCACGCGCTCGAGCGATTCGGGCTCGATCGGCTTCTGCAGCAGCGGCACGTTGGCGTAGCGCCGGTCGATGCTGTCGCGCTGGTAGCCGGTCAGGAAGACGAACGGCACGCCATGGGCGATCAGGAAGTCGGCCAGCGGTTCGGCGAGCTCGCCGGCCAGGTTGAAGTCGAGCAGGGCGCCGTCGAACCGCTCGCTCTTGGCTGCGGCCAGCCCGTCGGCCAGGCGGGCATAGGGCCCGAGCACCGTGGCGCCGAAGCTCTCGAGCAGCTTCTTGGCCATCATGCCGACCAGGAACTCGTCCTCGACCATCAACAGGCGCTTGCCGGCGAGGCTGCGCGAGAGCGTGTTGGCGGCGGGCTTGGGCGTGGTCGGCGCGCTTTGCGGCAGCGGCTCGGGATTGACGATCTGCGCGCGCGGGATGACCAGGCGGCAGCGCAGGCCTTCCGGACGCCAGTCGTATTCGACGCCGCCGCGGAACTGAGCCTCGATGCTCGATCGCACGATCGACAGGCCGAAGCCGAGCGACGAGGGCGGCCGGGCCACCGGTCCGCCGGTCTCCTCCCAGATCAGCTCCAGCGCCTCGGGGCCGATCGACCAGGTGAGCCGGAGCTTGCCGGTCTCGGTCGACAGGCCGCCATACTTGGCGGCGTTGGTCGCGAGCTCGTGCAGGGCGAGCGCCACCGCCTGCGCGGTCGCCGGCAGCAGCATCGCGGCCGGCCCGTCGGCCGTCACCCGCTCGCGATCGTCGGCGCGGTAGGGCGCCATCTCCTCGTCGACGATCTGGCGCAGGTTCGCGCCCTGCCAGCGCGTCGCCGACAGGAGGTTGTGGGTCGCGGCCAGGGCGTGAATGCGGCCCTCGACCGTCGAGACGAATTCGGCAGTGGTCTTGGCCTTGGTGAGCCGCAGCACCGACAGCACCACCGCCAGCATGTTCTTGGCGCGATGGTCGACCTCGCGGGCGAGCAGGAGCTGGCGCTCCTCGGCGCGCTTGCGATCGGTCACGTCGACCGTGACGCCGTTCATGCGCACCGGCTTGCCCTCGGCATCGCGGCTGATGACGCCGGCGCCGTAGCACCAGCGCACCTCGCCGCTCGGCCGGACGATGCGGAACTCGACCTGGAAGCGCGGCTCGCCGGCCGCGACGATTCCGGTCACCGAGTTTCTCTCCCGGTCGTCGGGATGCATCATCGCCTCGATGCGGTCGACCGTCGGCTCGAAGGTCGCGGGATCGACGTCGAAGATGCGATAGGGACCTTCGTCCCATTCGATCCGGCCGGTCGTGAGATCGACCTCCCACGATCCCATGTCGCCGGCCGACAGGGCGATCGAGCGGCGCTCCTCGCTCTGGCGCAGCTTCTCGGTCTGCGCCTCGAGCTCGGCGGTGCGGGCGGCGACGCGCTGCTCCAGCTCGATGTTCAGGGCTTCGAGCTGGCGGGTCTTGCGGTAGAGGTCGATGAAGACCCGGACCTTGGCGCGCAGCACCTCGGGCACCACCGGCACGGTGACGTAGTCGACCGCGCCGATCTCGTAGCCGCGCAGGTGGTCGGTGTCGGCGATCTGCACGCCCGACACGAAGATGATGGCGAGCTTCTGGAAGCGCGGATGCTCGCGGATCATGGCGGCGAGCTGAAAGCCGTCGATCTGTGGCATCACCACGTCGATCAGGACGACGGCGATGTCCGTCTTGAGCAGGATGCCGAGCGCCTCGTGCGGCGAGTTGGCCTTGATCAGGTTCTCGCCAAGCTCATCGAGGATGACCTCGTAGCTGAGGAGCTTGGCGGGCTGGTCATCCACCAGAAGGATGTTGACCTTGTCCATGGCGTGCTTCGGGGGCTGATCCTATGACGCCACTAGCGGTGCAGCCAGAGCCGCAGCGCGCTGAACAGCTGCTCGGTGTTGACGGGCTTGGCGAGGTAGTCGGAGGCACCGGCCTCCAGGCACTTCTCGCGGTCGCCCTTCATCGCCTTGGCGGTGAGGGCGATGATCGGCAGCCGGCGCAGGGTCGGGTTCTGGCGGATCAGCTGAATGGTCTCGTAGCCGTCCATCTCCGGCATCATGATGTCCATCAGAACGATCGCCACCTCCGGGGACCTCTCGAGGATCGAGATGGCCTCCTGGCCGGTGGTCGCCGTCAGCACGTTCATGTTGCGCCGCTCGAGCGCGCTCGACAGGGCGAAGATGTTGCGGGTGTCGTCGTCGACCACCAGCACGGTGCGGCCGGCCAGCATCTCGTCCGACGAGTGCAGCCGCTCCAGCATCCTCTGCTTGTCGTTCGGCAGATCGGCCGCCACCTGGTGCAGGAACAGGGCGGTCTCGTCGAACAGGCGTTCCGGCGAAGCCGCACCCTTGACGACGATCGAGCGCGCCATCGTGTGCAGCCGGGCATCCTCCTCGGGCGACAGGTCGCGTCCCGTGAAGACCACGACCGGCAGCTCGGCCAGCGCCTCGTCCGCCTGCATCTGCTCCAGCACCTCGAAGCCGGACATGTCGGGCAGGCGCAGGTCGAGGACCATGCAGTCGAAGCGATTCTCGCGCAGCTTGTCGAGCGCCCCCTGGCCGGTGTCGGCGGTGTCGATCTCGATGTCGGGATGCGACAGCAGCTCGGTCACGCTCATCCGTTCGACCTCATTGTCCTCGGCGATCAGCAGCCGCTTGCGGCGTGGCTTGACGTACTCGCTGATCTTGCTGAGCGCGGCGCTCAGCCCTTCCGTGGTGGTCGGCTTGTTGAGGTAGGAGAAGGCGCCGCGCGCCAGGCCCTGCTGGCGGTCCTCGTCCATCGACAGGATCTGCACCGGGATGTGGCGCGTCTCGAGCGTGCGCTTGAACTGGCTGAGCACGTTCCAGCCCAGCATGTCGGGCAGGAAGATGTCGAGCGACATGGCGACCGGCTTGTACTCGAGCGCCAAATCGAGCGCCTCGGCGCCGCGCGCGGTGACCAGCGCCTTGAGGCCGGCGGCATGCGCGGCATCGACCAGGATGCCGGCATAGTTCGGGTCGTCCTCGACGATCAGCAAGGTCGGTTCGCCGGGCAGCAGGTTGTGGCGGTCGTCGGGGAACTGGTCGGCGAGATGCTCCGGCAGCGCGACCTGCGGCACCGGCGCGGCGCCCGGCGCCGGCTGGCGCACGGCGGTGCGTGGACCGGTGTACATGGTCGGCAGGAACAGCGTGAAGGTCGAGCCCATGCCCGGCGTCGAGCGCAGCGTGAGCTCGCCGCCCAGGAGCTGCGCCAGCTCGCGCGAGATGGCGAGCCCAAGCCCCGTGCCGCCGTACTTTCGGCTGGTCGAGGCGTCGGCCTGCTGGAAGGCCTCGAAGACGATCTTCTGCTTCTCGACGGGGATGCCGACGCCGGTGTCGGTGACCTCGAAGGCCACGACCGACGAGGCCTGGTTGAGCGTCGTGTTGTCGGGACGCCATCCGGTGCGCACCGGAAGCACGCGCATCCGGACACTGCCCTGGGCAGTGAACTTGAGGGCGTTGGACAGCAGGTTCTTGAGGATCTGCTGCAGGCGCTTGGAATCGGTGACCAGGCTGCGCGGCAGCGAGGGGTCGATCTGCACGTCGAAGCTGAGACCCTGCGATTCGGCCTGATGGCGGAACGGCCGTGCCACGGTCTCGAGCACGTTGGTGAAGAAGATCTCCTCGGCATCGACGGTGACGGTGCCCGATTCGATCTTGGACAGGTCGAGGATGTCGGAAATCAGGTTCAGGAGGTCGGTGCCGGCGCCGTGGATGGTGCGGGCGAACTCGACCTGCTTGGGCTTGAGGTTGCCGTCCGGGTTGTCGGCGAGCTGCTGGCCCAGGATCAGGATCGAGTTGAGCGGCGTGCGCAGCTCATGGCTCATGTTGGCCAGGAACTCGGACTTGTAGCGTGAGGTGAGGGCGAGTTCGGTCGCCTTCTCCTCCACCGCGCGCCGGGCCTGCTCGATCTCCTGGTTCTTGCGCTCGACCTCGGTGTTGCGTTCGGCGAGCTGCTGCGCCTTCAGCTCGAGCTGCTCGTTGGTCTGCTGCAACTCGCCCTGCTGGCTCTGCAGCTCGCCCGCGAGCTTCTGGCTCTGCTGCAGCAGGTCCTCGGTCTGCATGGTGGCTTCGATCGAGTTCAGCACGATGCCGATCGAGGCGGTCAGCTGCTCAAGGAAGGCGATCTGCAGCTCGGTGAATTGGCTGAGCGAGGCGAGCTCGATCACCGCCTTGACCTGGCCTTCGAACAGGACCGGCAGGACCATGATGTTCTTCGGCGCCGCCTGGAACAGGCCCGATGTGATCGGCCGCACGTCGGCCGGCATGTCGGTGATCAGGATCTGCCGCTTGTCGGCGGCGCACTGGCCGATCAGGCCCTCGCCGATGCGGATCTCCTCCGGATGCCCGCCGCCGCCGGCATCGGCATAGACCGAAAGCAGGCGCAGCACCGTCTCGTCCTCGCCGTGCAGCCGGTAGATGACCGCCTGGTGCGCGCCGACCAGCGGCGTCAGCTCCGACAGCATCAGGCGGCCGACCGCGCCGAGATCGCGCTGGCCCTGCAGCATGTTGGTGAACTTGGCGAGGTTGGTCTTCAGCCAGTCCTGCTCGGTGTTGCGCTCCGTCGTCAGACGGAGGTTGTCGATCATGGTGTTGATCTTGTCCTTCAGCTCCGCCAGCTCGCCCGATGCGTCGACCTGGATCGATCGCGTCAGGTCGCCCTTGGTCACGGCGGTCGCCACCTCGGCGATGGCGCGGACCTGGGTCGTCAGGTTCGCGGCCAGCATGTTCACGTTGCCGGTCAGGTCCTTCCAGGTGCCGGCGACGCCGGGCACCTGCGCCTGGCCGCCCAGCTTGCCCTCGGTGCCGACCTCGCGCGCCACGCGCGTCACCTCGCCGGCGAAGCCGTTCAGCTGGTCCACCATGGTGTTGATGGTTTCCTTCAGCTGCAGGATCTCGCCGCGCACATCGACGGTGATCTTCTTCGACAGGTCGCCGTTGGCCACGGCGGTCGTCACCTCGGCGATGTTTCGGACCTGGGTGGTCAGGTTCGCCGCCAGCATGTTGACGTTGTCGGTCAAGTCCTTCCAGGTGCCGGCGACGCCGGGCACCTGCGCCTGGCCGCCGAGCTTGCCTTCGGTGCCGACCTCGCGCGCCACGCGGGTCACTTCGCCGGCGAAGCCGTTCAGCTGGTCCACCATGGTGTTGATGGTTTCCTTCAGCTGCAGGATCTCGCCACGCACGTCGACGGTGATCTTCTTCGACAGGTCGCCGGTCGCCACCGCGGTGGTCACCTCGGCGATGTTTCGGACCTGGGTCGTGAGGTTCGCGGCCAGCAGATTGACGTTGTCGGTCAGGTCCTTCCACACGCCGGCGACGCCGGGCACCTGCGCCTGGCCGCCGAGCTTGCCTTCGGTGCCGACCTCGCGCGCCACGCGGGTCACCTCGCCGGCGAAGCCGTTCAGCTGGTCGACCATCACGTTGATGGTTTCCTTGAGCTGAAGGATTTCGCCGCGGACGTCGACGGTGATCTTCTTCGACAGGTCGCCGTTGGCGACGGCGGTCGTGACTTCGGCGATGTTGCGCACCTGGGTCGTCAGGTTCGCCGCCATGAAGTTCACGTTGTCGGTCAAATCCTTCCAGGTGCCGGCGACGCCCGGCACCTGCGCCTGGCCGCCGAGCTTGCCTTCGGTGCCGACCTCGCGCGCCACGCGGGTCACCTCGCCGGCGAAGCCGTTCAGCTGGTCCACCATGGTGTTGATGGTCTCCTTCAGGCGCAGGATCTCGCCCGAGGCGTCGACGGTGATCTTCTTCGACAGGTCCCCCGTCGCCACCGCGGTGGTCACCTCGGCGATGTTTCGGACCTGGGTGGTCAGGTTCGCCGCCAGGAGGTTGACGTTGTCGGTCAGGTCCTTCCACACGCCCGCAACGCCCGGCACCTGCGCCTGGCCGCCCAGCTTGCCCTCGGTGCCCACTTCGCGGGCCACGCGCGTGACTTCGCCGGCAAAGCCGTTCAGCTGGTCCACCATGGTGTTTATGGTTTCCTTGAGCTGAAGGATCTCGCCGCGCACGTCGACGGTGATCTTCTTCGACAGGTCGCCGTTGGCGACGGCGGTCGTCACCTCGGCGATGTTGCGCACCTGGCCGGTCAGGTTGGTCGCCATCGAGTTGACGTTGTCGGTCAGGTCCTTCCAGGTGCCGGCGACGCCGGGCACGCGCGCCTGGCCGCCCAGCTTGCCTTCGGTGCCGACCTCGCGCGCCACGCGCGTCACCTCGCCGGCGAAGCCGTTCAGCTGGTCGACCATCACGTTGATGGTTTCCTTGAGCTGCAGGATCTCGCCCGAGACGTTCACCGTGATCTTCTTCGACAAGTCGCCGCGGGCCACCGCCGTCGTCACCTCGGCGATGTTGCGCACCTGGTCGGTCAGGTTGCCGCACATTGCGTTGACCGAGTCGGTGAGATCCTTCCACGTGCCGGCGACGCCGGGCACGATCGCCTGCCCGCCCAGCTTGCCGTCGGTGCCGACCTCGCGCGCCACGCGAGTCACTTCCGAGGCGAAGGAGCGCAACTGGTCCACCATGGTGTTGATGGCTTCCTTGAGCTGCAGGATCTCGCCGCGCACGTCGACGGTGATCTTGCGGCTCAAGTCGCCGTTGGCCACGGCGATGGTCACGTCGGAGATGTTGCGGACCTGGGCCGTCAGGTTGTTGGCCATCGAGTTGACCGACTCGGTCAGCTCGCGCCACACGCCGGTCACCTCGCTCACCTTGGCCTGGCCGCCGAGCTTGCCCTCGGTGCCGACCTCGCGCGCCACGCGGGTCACCTCCGAGGTGAACACCGAGAGCTGCTTGATCATGGTGTTGACGATGTTGGCGGAGCGCAGGAACTCGCCCTTCAGCGGCCGGCCGTCGACGTCGAGGCGCACCGTCTGCAGCAGGTCGCCCTGTGCCACGGCGGAGATCACGCGGGTCACCTCGGTGGTCGGCCAGACGAGGTCGTCGATCAGGCTGTTGACGGAGGTCTCCATGTCGCCCCAGGCGGCGGTGGAGATGCCGAACTTCACGCGCTGGCGGGTACGGCCCTGCTCGCCGACCGCCTTGCCGATGCGCTCGAGCTGCTGGGCCATGTTCTGGTTGGCGGCGACGATCTCGTTGAACAGCACGGCGATGCGGCCGACGACGCCTTCGCGCTCGCGTGACAACCGTACCGAGAAGTCGCCCGCTCGCATGGCCTCCATGGCCCGCAGCAGGTCGCGCAGGTCATCCGGGCGTTGGGCAGCACCTCGCGCGGCCGATGGGAGAGCAGAACCCTTGGCCGGCGACACCGTGTCGATGCTCATTTATGATCCCCAAACATCCCTGTGGCGGTCACAAGCTTTACGCAGACAGCCTAGGGAACCTTCCCCGCGATTCTGCGCCCGCCCCCGCAATGCAATCCAACGCCGCCCCCCTAAAAATGGTTGCAGACGCGATACAATTAATCGGGGAGGATAGATTTAGCGGGTCGCTGGGGGAGCGACCGACAATCCCTTGACCTTGTGCTTCTCGATCAGGCTGGCGACCAAGCCCGATTTCTTGGCGTTTTCGACGAAGTGGGCGATGTAGCGGGCGCCCTCGGCGGCCGGCTTGTTGCAGCCGACGGCCTGCTGCACGGCGCTGAATTTGCCGGGCAGGATGGTGGCGCCCGGCATCTTCGCGATGTCCTTCAGCAGGCCCGGGCGCAGGCCCGCCAGGACATCGATCTTGTCGTCCTTGAACTTGTTGAACGCGCCGTCGAGGCCCGCGACCTGGATCAGCTCGGCGTTTTTGATGTTGTTCTCCAGCCACAGGCCGTAGGCCGAGCGGGCCGAGGTCACGACCTTCACGCCCTTCCTGTCGACCTGGTCGATCGAGGTGATCGGCGAGCCTGGCGGCACCATGTAGGTCGCCTCGATCTCGACGTAGGCTGCGCTGAAGGTCATGACGGCGGCGCGCTGCGGCTCGGCGCCGATCAAGCCGATGTCCCAGATGTCCTTGCCCGCTTGGTCGGCGAGCTCGCCGGGACTCTTGAAGGGCACGTACTTCACGGGCACGCCCAGCGACTCGGCGATCGCTCCCGCCATGTCCGGCGCCACGCCGACCGGATCGCCCGACTCGGTGCGGCCGGTGACCAGCAGGAAATTCGAGAGATTGATGCCGGCGCGCAGGACGCCGGTGGGAGCGAGTTCGGCTCGGGCTTTGTCGGACATGCGGTCAGTCTATACTCCCCGCGAGGGGAGTAAACGTATGGCTGTTATCGTCGAGACGGCGTCCGGCCGGGTGCGGGGCACGGAAGAGCGTGGCGTCAGCATCTTCAAGGGCATTCCCTACGCGGCGCCTCCGCTCGGCGAAAACCGGTTTCGCCCGCCACGAAAGGTCGAGCCATGGACCGGCGTGCGCGACGCGCTTTCCTACGGCAACCAGGCGATCCAGGACGACAACGTCTTCAATCTGCCGCCGGACCTGCTGCCGATCGTCCCGCTGAGCGGCGTCGAGAAGACCAGCGAGGACTGCCTCACGCTCAACGTCTGGACCTCCGGTACGTCGGGCAGCAAGCGGCCGGTCCTGTTCTGGTGCCACGGCGGCGCGTTCCTGGTCGGGTCCGGGTCGTCGCCCTGGTACGACGGCGCGAATTTGTGCCGGCTCGACGACGTGGTGGTCGTGACCTTCAACCATCGGCTGGGCGCGCTGGGCTATCTGCATCTCGCGGACATCGCCCCCGAGACCGCACGCGACTTCGAGGGGGCCGGCACCGCCGGCATGCGCGACATCGTGGCCGCACTGGAATGGGTGCGGGACAATATTGCTTCCTTCGGCGGCGATCCCGGCAACGTCACGATCTTCGGCGAATCGGGCGGCGGCGCAAAGGTGAGCGTGCTGCTGGCGCTGCCGGCCGCGAAGGGCCTGTTCCACAAGGCCGTCATCCAGAGCGGCCCGGCGGTCCAGATGGCCACGCGCGAGGACGGCACGAAGACCGCGCTGCAGGTGCTGGCCGAGCTCGGCCTCGGCGAGAAAGACGTCGCGAAGCTGCGCGCGCTGCCGGCCGAGAAGATCCTCGCGGCCCAGGGCGTGGTGCAGGCGCGGGCGGCCAGCGGCCCGATGTCCGAGCGGCGGCGGCGCGGCTTCAATCCGGTGATCGACGGCGCGTACTTTCCCGGCGGGCCGTTCAATCCCGACGCGCCTTCCGTGTCGGCGCACGTGCCGCTGATGATCGGGACCAACAAGGACGAACAGAGCCTGTTCCTCGGCCATCTGCCGTGGGTGACTGGCGCCACGTTCGACAATCTGCCCATGGCGATGAAGCCCGTCCTCGGCGACCGCGCGGCAGAGATCGTCGCGAAGTATCGCGCCGCACAACCGAATCTGCCGGCCGACCAGCTCGGCCTGATCCTGATGGGCGAGCTCGGGCAGCGCCTGCCGTCCTTGCAGATGGCCGAGCGCAAGCTTGCGCTCAAGGCGGCCGATGTCTTCGTCTACCTCTTTACGTGGGAGACGCCGGTGCTGGGCGGCCGCCTGCGCGCCTGTCACACGCTCGAAATCCCCTTCGTGTTCAACACCGTCGAGAATGCCGCGATCACCGGCGACGATCCTTCGCGCCTGCCGCTGGGCAAGACCATGGCGGGTGCGTGGATCGCCTTCGCGAAGACGGGCAATCCGGGCTGGAAGGCCTACGACACCACGACCAGGCCGACGATGGTATTCGACCTCGAGAGCCGCGTGGAGAACGATCCGTTCGGCACCGAGCGGAAGATCTGGGAGGACAAGGGATGAAGATCACCGACGTCTCGCTGACCCTGTTCGCCTGGGACGACATCCCGGCGACCCGATACGGCCTGCACAGCAGTTTCGCCGGCTCGAGCGCGCTCGGTCTCTTGCGCATCCGCACCGACGACGGCGTCGAGGGCCATGCCTTCCTCGGCTCAGCGTCGAACGCGGCCACGACCGACGGGCAGGGGCTGATCACGCACCTCAAGCCCGTGCTGATGGGCCGGAACCCGCTGCATCGCGAGGCGATCGTCGTCGACCTGTGGCGCAAGCAGCGCGCCTGCGGCGTGCGGGCGATCGGCGCGGTCGACGTCGCGCTTTGGGACCTCTGCGGCAAGATCATGAACCAGCCGATCCACCGGCTGCTCGGCACCTTCCGCGAATCGGTGCCGGCCTATGCGAGCTCGGCCGTGCTGGGCTCGGCGCAGGAATATGCCGAGCAGGCGCTGGAGTACAAGGAGTACGGCTGGGCCGCCTACAAGATCCATCCGCCGACTGAGTGGCGGACCGACATCAAGGTCTGCGAGGCGGTGCGCAAGGCGGTCGGCGACTACACGATCATGCTCGATTCGACCTGGGCCTACGACTATCCGGCAGCGGTGCGCGTCGGCCGCGCGGTCGAGGAGATGGGCTACTTCTGGTACGAGGACCCGTTGCACGACCAGGACATCTACAGCTACGTGAAGCTCAAGCAGCAGCTCTCGATCCCGATCCTCGCCACCGAGTATCCGATCGCCGGCTTCGAATCCTACCAGCCGTGGATCATGCTGCAGGCGACCGACTTCCTGCGCGGCGACGTCGCGGTGAAGGGCGGCATCACCACGCTGGTGAAGACCGCGCATCTCGCCGAGGCCTTCCGCATGAGCTACGAGGTCCATCACGGCGGCAACTCGCTGAACAACGTCGCCAACCTCCATGTGATCGCCGCGATCCGCAACACGACCTTCTTCGAGGTGCTGCTGCCCGATGGCGCGCAGAAGTACGGCCTGGAGCAGGACATCGTCGTCGGCCGCGACGGGCTGGTGCACGTGCCCAACGGCCCGGGCCTGGGCGCGGCGATCGACTTCAAGCTGATCGAGCGCAAGAAGATCGCGGTGCTGAGCTGACCGAGATCTACGTCGATGCCGATGCCTGCCCGGTGAAGACCGAGATCTACCGGGTCGCCGAGCGCTACAAGCTCAAGGTGTTCGTCGTCAGCAATTCGTACCTCAACGTGCCGCGCGATCCGCGGCACGAGCTGGTCGTGGTGAGCGACAGCTTCGATGCGGCGGACAACTGGATCGCCGAGCGCGCCGGGCCGGGCGACATCGTCGTCACCGCCGACATCCCGCTCGCCGACCGCGCCTTGAAGGCGGGCGCGATGGTGATCGGCAACACCGGCGTGCCCTTCACCGCCGCCTCGATCGGCATGGCGATGGCCAACCGCGAGCTGCTGTCCAACCTGCGCGCCATGGGTGAGGTCACCGGCGGCCCCAAGGCGATGACCCAACGCGACCGCTCCCGCTTCCTCTCGGCGCTCGACGAGGCCGTCCAGAAAGCGCGCCGCCGGAGCAAGTCCTAGCTAGTCGGCGCCCTCCAGCAGCGTCAGCACGCTGTCGCGCGTGGCGAGCACCAGAGCCCGGGCGTGGCGCTCCGCCGCGGCGGGTTTGCGGTTGACCAGCGCATCGACGAGGTCGCGCCACATCGCATAGGATTGCTTGCGGCGCTCGGCGGTCGAGAGGCTCAGTCGCGTGTAGCGCGCGGTCTGGCGGGCGAACGACAAAACGAGGTCGGCCAGCCGCTTGCTGCCGGCGTTGCGCACGCAGAACTCGCTGATTGCGAGACTGGCGTGCGCGTAAGATTCACTTTCGTCGCGAGCCGTGCGCAGCGCCTTGAGCAGCGTCTCGAGCTGGCCGCCGACCGTCGGCGTCGCAGAGGCGGCGAGCCGCTGGCACGCGAGCCCCATCAGGTTGGCGCGGATCTCGAAGATGTCGCGGACCTCCTCGGCCGTCAGCGTCGTCACCTGCGCGCCGCGCTGCGGCAGGATGGTTACCAGCCCCTCGTTCTCCAGCGTGCGCAGCGCCTCGCGGATCGAGGCGCGGCTGACGCCGAAGGATTGCGCGAGATCGACCTCGCGCAGTTTCTGGCCGGGCTGGAATTGCCCGTCGACGATCGCCCGCCCGATCCGCACCGCGATCTGCGAGGGCAGGGTGGCGTAGAGCTCGAAGGTCGCCGGAGCGGGATCGGCCATGCCGTGACGATTTAGCCGCTATGCGCGCGCTCTTCCAGCCTTGTTTGTCCGAATGTCGACATTTTAAACTTGCGGTCGGAACGAAGCTGGAGGAAGCCGATGGACAGCGTCATGCGTATCGAGCCGGTCGTCACCCGCGCGGCCTGGCGCGGCCGGGACATGCAGGACAAGGACGAGTGGATCTACCGGCTGAACGCCGAGGAGATCGCCGAGATCGACGCGGCGCTGGCGCATCTCAAGGCCACCGGCCGGCAGATTCCCGACATCGGCAAGGAGCATTTCCCGCTGAAGCGCTTCGCCCGCACCCTGCGCCTGCTGCAGACCGAGATCGAGAACGGCCTCGGTATCATGCTGGTGCGCGGGCTGCCGCGCGACCGCTACTCGCTGGAGGAGATGGGCCTGATCTACTGGGGCGTCGGCGCGCATTTCGGCCGCGCGGTGGCGCAGAATGCCCAGGGCGACGTGCTGGGCCATGTCCGCGACATGGGCCGCGACCAGTACAAGGACATGCATGCGCGCGGCTACCAGACCGCCTCGCGGCTGCCGTTCCACAACGATTCGTGCGACATCGTCGGCCTGTGCTGCCTGGAGACCGCGAAGAGCGGCGGCCTCAGCGCGGTCGCGAGCTCGGTCGCCGTGTACAACGAGCTCGCCGCGACGCGGCCCGACCTGGTGAAGGTGCTGAGCGAGCCGTTCTACGCCGACCGGCGCGGCGAGGAATCGCCCGGCCAGAAGCCGTACTACATCACGCCGACCTTCATCTGGCATCACGGCCGGATGTTCAACCGCTACAATCGCACCTTCATCAACTCCGCGCAGCGCTTCAACGAGGTGCCGCGGCTCACCGACCTGCAGGTCGAGGCGCTCGATTCGGTCGATCGCCTGTGCAACGACCCGGCGTTCCGGCTCGACATGAAGCTCGAGCGCGGCGACATGCAGTTCGTCAACAACTACGTCGTCCTGCACTCGCGGACCGCCTACGAGGATCACCCGGAGGAGGCGCGCAAGCGCCACCTGCTGCGTCTGTGGCTGCGCACGCCCGCCTTCGCCGACTATCCCGCCGCGCTGCGCGACCGCTACGAGGACATGGACAAGTGGCGCGCCAATCCGCGGCCGCCGTCCTATCACTTCGTCGACATGACCGAAGTCACGACGCACTGACCTGGCAACAAGAACTGGCGACAGGAACAAGAAGGCGGAGGAAACGATGAAGATGACGCGGCGGACGGTGATCGCCGGCGGCCTGATGCTGCTGGCCGGCGGGGCCCGAGCGGCCGAATATCCGGATCGCCCGATCCGTCTCGTGGTTCCGTTCCCGCCGGGCGGCCCGACCGACGTGGTCGGCCGCATCGTCGCGGCGCAGGTCTCCGAGGTGCTCGGCCAGACGGTGGTCGTCGAGAACAAGGCCGGCGCCGGCGGCAATGTCGGCACCGCGGTGGTCGCCACTGCCAAGCCCGACGGCTACACGCTGCTGCTCGGCACGGCGGCGACGCACGGCATCAACATCTCGCTCTATCAGCACCTCGAGTACGATCCGGTGAAGGACTTCGCGCCGATCGCCTTGACCGGCCAGAACCCGATGGTGCTGCTGGTGCCGCCGTCGATGCCGCACACGCTCAAGGAGCTGATCGCCAGGCTCAAGGCCGAGCCCGGCAAGTGGAGCTACGCCTCCTCGGGCAACGGCACGACCAACCACCTCGCCGGCGAGCTGTTCAAGAAGCGCACCGGCATCGACATCATGCACGTGCCCTATCGCGGCTCGGGCCCGGCGCTGCAGGATCTGCTGGCCGGTCGCGTCGCCTTCATGTTCGATTCCTTCGGCACCAGCAGCGAATACATCAAGAGCGGCAAGCTGCAGGCGCTGGGCGTGATGGCCGAGAAGCGCAGCGCCGCCGATCCCGACGTGCCGACCATGGCCGAGGTCGGCATGCCCGATTTCATCGGCGCGACCTGGAACGTCGTGGTGGCGCCCGCCGGCACGCCACAGCCGATCGTCGACAAGCTGAATGCCGCGGTGAACAAGGCGCTGAAGGATCCGGCGACCGCCAAGCGCATGGTCCAGGCCGGCATCGACACCGTCGACGATTCGACGCCGGCCAGCACGGCCGCCTTCATCAAGGCCGAGATCGCCAAATGGCGCGACCTCGTGAAGCTCGCCGGCGCGAAGGTGGACTAACGGACTCTTCCACCTCCCCTTTCTTCCTCCTCTCCCCCTGTCGGGGGAGAGGGATATGAGCAGGAGAGGATGAAGGCTACTTGTCCAGCCAGATATCCTCGTACCGGAACCCGTTGTAGACGCTGTTCACGTTGGCCACGTAGCCCTTCACGTAGGGCTGCATGCAGATCGCGGCCCTGTTCCACATCACGACCGGCCGGGCATTGTCCTCGAGCAGCTTCTTGTCGATCTCCCAGACCAGCTTCTTGCGCGCCGTGACGTCGGTCATCGACGATTGCTGCTCCATCAGCTTCTCGATCTCGGGATTGCAGTAGCCGGTGTAGTTGCGCTCCGACTTGCAGGAGAAGTTCTCGAAGTAGTTCTGGTCGGGATCGTCGACGCCGTTGCCGGTGGTGTTGAGCCCGACCTGGTACTGCTTGCGGCCCACCCGGGTGAACCACTGCGCCGTCTCGATGATGTCGACGTCGGCGTCGATCCAGATCTCCTTGAGCTGGCCGGCCAGGATCACCGCCGGGTCCTTGTAGAGCGAGATGCCGCGGGTCGCGACCTTGAGCTTGAGGTGGTTGTCGGGCCCGTAGCCCGCCTTCTTCATCAGCTCGCGGGCCTTGTCGCGGTTCTTGACGACATCGGGTCCGTAGCCCGGCACCGCTTCGAGCATCGACTGGGGCAGGCCCCACACCCCGTCCGGCGTCGGCTGCATGGTCCCGCCGAGCAGGGCGTCGCCCTGGTTCAGGATGTCGACGAAGGCCTTGCGATCCATGCCGAGGCTGAGCGCCTGGCGCAGGTCCGGATTGTCGAACGGCGGCGCGTCGCGGTTGAGGATCAGGTTGGTGCTGTTGTTCATCGACGTGACCTGGCACTGGGCCGTCGGCAGCTGGGTCTTGATGTCCTTCAGGATCGGGATCGTCACTTCCCATGGGAACGTGATGTCGAACCGGCCCGACACGAAGCTCAGGACCGCCGTGCCGCGGTTGGGCACGATGGTGAACTCGATGCCGTCGAGATAGGGCTTGCCCTTCTTCCAGTAGTCGGGATTGCGCTCGATCCTGATGCCTTCGTTCTGCTTGAACGAGACGAACTTGAACGGCCCGGTGCCGATCGGCTTGGTGCGCATCTGCGCCGCCGGCACGTGGCAGGGATACATCGGCGAGTAGCCCGAGGCGAGCAGCGACGGCAGCGACGGCTGCGGATGATGCAGGTGGATCGTCACCTCGTAGTCGCCATTGGCCGTGAGGCCGTCGACGTTGCTGTACCAGGTCTTGCGCGGGTTCACGCGCAGCTTGTCCTCGCCCTTGCCGGTCAGCAGGTTGAAGGTGCAGACCACGTCCTTGGACGTGAACGGCTGGCCGTCATGCCACTTCACGCCCTGCTCGAGCTTGAAGGTGAGGTCCTTGCGGTCGGCGCTCCACTCCCATGACTTGGCGAGCTCGGGCACGATCGACTGCGGGCTGTTCTGCGCGACCTTCTGGTCATAGACGATCAGGTTGTTGAACACGCCCATCATCGGGATGACCGTCGAGTTGGTCGACGATTCGTGGATCGACAGAGTCGGTGGATTGTCGCGGTGGTACATCTTGAGGATGCCGCCGCTCTTCTGGGCAAACGCAACGCTGCTCGACCCTACAAGGCACGCCGCAACGGCGGCCGCCATCAATATGCGACGCATGCGAATTTTTCCTTCCCTGACCGCGCCGCATGTCGCCCGAACCGGTGCTGCGGCGTCGTTGCGACTACATTCTACATTGCCCGTCTCCGTGCGACAGGCTCAAATCCGCCCCGCACCGCGAACAGGGGAGCCGCAAAAGTGAAACGATCGACGATGCGCTGGCTGGCGACGGCCGCGTCGCTGCTGGGCATGGCGCTGGGCGGCGCCGCGCACGCCCAGAAGAAGCTGGTGGTCTACACCGCCAACGAGAGCACCCTGAACGACCTGGTGTTCGGCGAGTTCAAGAAGGAGACCGGCATCGAGGTCGAGCCGGTCGCGGCCGGATCGGGCGTGCTGGTGCGCCGCCTGCAGGCCGAGAAGGCGCGGCCGCTGGGCGACATCATCTGGGGCGTCAGCCGCTCCCTGCTCGAGACCAACAAGGGCCTGTTCCAGGCCTATGCCTCGAAGAACAAGGACGCGACGCCCGCCGAGTACCGCGATCCGAACGACCTCTGGATCGGCAACAACCTCCACCTGCTGGTGATCCTGCAGAACACCAGGCTGGTGCCGGAGGGCCAAGGTCCCAAGAGCTGGGCCGACCTGCTCGATCCCAAGTGGAAAGGCAAGATCGCCTTCACCGACCCGGCCAACTCGGGCTCGGCCTACGCCACCGTGACCATGCTGGTCGACCTGTGGGGCGGCGGCGACACGGGCTGGAAGAAGGTCGGGGAGCTGTTCAGGAACCTCAAGGTGCTGAACCGCTCGTCGCTGGTCTTCCAGGGCGTCGGCCAGGGCGAGTATCCGCTGGGCATCTCGCTGGAATATGCCGGCCCGCTATGGGCCAAGGGCGGCGCGCCGGAGAAGGTGGTCTATCCGGCCGACGGCACGACCTTCTCGATGGAAGGCGTCGGCATCGTCAAGGGCGGGCCGAACACGGAGTCCGCCAAGGCGTTCGTCGACTACATCAACCGCAAGGACGTGCGCGAGATGATCCTCAAGGCGACCTTCCGCCGCCCGACCCGCGCCGATGTCGACCTCACCAAGCTGCCCGGCAACATGCCGCCAATGTCGCAGGTCAAGCTCGTGAAGTACGACGAGGAAGGCTGGACCGCCAAGCGCACCAAGACGCTGGAGCAGATCAAGGATCTGATTCAGGAGTCGCGGTAGTCGCTCCTCACTTTCGGCGGTTTCCTCCCCTTCGCGGAGCCCGCGAAGGTGAGGCGCCCGCGCCTGTCCCGAGCGAAGCTCGAAAATGCTAGGACGCCGCCACCTCCCCCGCGAGCTTAGGGCTATCGCGTATGCTATTTCCCGTCGTCCCGAGCGGAGCGAAGCGAAGCCGAGGGACCTCTTTTCGCGGTGCCGAATGCGAAAGCCTGTCGTGTACATTCTGGCGAGCCATACAGGGCGGGCCCTGTACATCGGTGTAACGACCAACCTGCCACGGGGTTTCGCAGAACATCGCAACGGCGAGGTCATCCACACCGCCAAGTATCGCATCGATCGACTGATCTATGTCGAACCTTGCGAGACTGCGCCCGACGCCATCGCGCGAGAGAAGCAGCTGAAGAACTGGAGTCGCGGAAAGAAGATCGCGCTCATAAACCTTGCCAATCCCGATTGGCGCGACCTGAGCGGCGAAATTCACGACTATGGCTAGCGCGACGAAAAGAGGTCCCTCGGCTTCGCTCGGGACGACGGAAATAGCTAAATGCGATAGCCCTGCCCGCGAGCGGGCAGGGAGAGGAAAGATGAAGTGGGCTGAGTGATGAGCGGTATCATCATCAAGGACGCGAGCCGGAAGTTCGGTTCGGTCCAGGCGGTCGATCATGTCGACCTGACGGTGGCGGAGGGCGAGTTCTTCACCCTGCTGGGGCCGTCGGGCTGCGGCAAGACCACCCTGTTGCGCATGATCGCGGGCTTCTGCGAGCTCGACACCGGCGAGATCCGCTTCGGCGACAAGCGCATCGACCGGCTGTCCGCGCATGTCCGCAACATCGGCATGGTGTTCCAGAACTATGCGGTGTTTCCCAACCTGACGGTCGCCGGCAACGTCGGCTATGGGCTGATGGCGCGTCGCGTGCCGAACGACGAAGCGGCGCGCCGGGTCGAGGAGGCGCTCGCCATGGTCCAGCTCGCCGGCTACGGCGAGCGCAAGCCACACGAGCTCTCGGGCGGCCAGCTGCAGCGCGTGGCGATCGCCCGGGCCCTGGTGATCCGTCCGCAGGTCCTGCTGTTCGACGAGCCGCTCAGCAACCTCGACGCGCGGCTGCGGGTCAGCATGCGCGGCGAGATCCGCGCGCTGCAGAAGTCGCTCGGCATCACGGCGATCTACGTCACGCACGACCAGGAGGAGGCGATGTCGGTGTCCGACCGCATCGCCCTGATGAATGCCGGCAAGCTCGAGCAGATCGGCGTGCCGTCGGAAATCTACCGCCAGCCCGCCTCGCGCTTCGCCGCCGAGTTCATGGGCACGACCAACTTTCTGCAGGCGCCGCAGCTCGGGCTCGCCGCGCCGGTCTGGGTGTCGCTGCGGCCCGAGGCGCTGCGCTTCGCCGACGAGGCGCCGGCCGAGTGGCCGCGGCTGCAGGCGACGGTCGCGCGCGTCGAGATGCTGGGCCCGATCAGCCGGTTCGACGTCACCCTCGCCAACGGCACCGTGCTCCGGATGGCGACCCTCGATGCGCCGCATCGCGCCGTCACCGTCGGCGATGCGGTCACCGTGGCGTACGAGCATGCCCGCCTGACGGTGGTGCGGTGATCGAGCGGGGCAATCGCCTATGGCGCTCTCATGCCTTCCCCCGTCTGCGGGGGAAGGTGGCGCGCAGCGCCGGATGGGGGGCCGCAGCCGATGACCTACCATCATGTCTTCGCGCCGATGGAAGCGATTCCGAAGCACATGACCCCCTTCCGGCCCTTCGGGCCACCTTCCCCCGCAGACGGGGGAAGGCATGATTCCTGTGCGATTGGTCGACGTGATCGGGCCGCAGCAGCGCCTGCCGCTGGCGATCGCGGCACTGGGGCTGCTGTTCCTCGGCGTCTTCCTGGTCTGGCCCTTGTTCAACGTGTTCGGCGCGTCGGTGCTCGATTCCGAGGGCCAGTCCTTCACCCTGGCCAACTACGCCAAGATGCTGGGCCGGCCGTTCTATCGCGCGGCCATCGTCAATACGCTCGGCATCGGCGCGGCGGCGACGGTGATCACGACGGCCCTCGCCGTACCGCTCGCCTTCGCGCTCGCGCGGCTGCCGATCCCGGGCAAGGCGGCGATCCTGGCGCTCGCCGCGATGCCGCTGGTGCTGCCGTCCTTCGTCAGCGCCTACGCGATCGTGCTGCTGCTGGGGAACTCCGGCATCGTCACGCAGTGGCTGCGCGGCATCGGGCTCGACATCGGCTCGATCTACGGCGCGGTCGGCATCGTGCTGGTCTACACGCTGACGCTCTATCCCTATGTGTTGCTGCCGACGGTGGCCGCCTTCAAGGCGGTCGACGTGTCGATGGAGGAGGCGGCGCAGGGCCTCGGCTCGTCGCCCGCGCGCACCGTCCGCACGGTGATCCTGCCGATCGTGCTGCCGGCCATCCTCGCGGGCGGCCTGCTGGTCTTCATCGAGACGCTGGAGAATTTCGGCGTGCCGTTCGTGCTGGCCGAGGACATCCCGATCTTCGCCGTCGAGGCGTTCAAGCTGTTCATCGGCGAGACCGCGCCCAACCCGTCATTGGCCGGCGTGCTGGCGACCTTGCTGATCCTCACCACCGTGCTGGTGCTGCTGGTCCAGCGCCATTTCCTGTCGAGCCGCCGCTTCGCCACCAACACCCGCAAGGCGCCGCCGCTGATCCCCATCGGCACGGGGCTCAGGATCGGCGCCACGGTCTATTGCTGGGCGATCGTGCTGCTGGCGCTGGTGCCGTTCTTCGCCATCGTCGTGCTTTCCTTTCTGGAATTCCGCGGCCCGGTGCTGCACGGCAACTTCAGCCTGGCCAACTTCGCGACCCTGTTCGGCCGGGACACGCGGCCGCTGGCCAACACCCTGATGTTCGCCACCGCCGCCGCGATCTGCACGACCTTGATCGGCGTGCCGGTCGGCTATGTCGTGACGCGCCATCGCGCCGGCATCTCGACCCTGCTCGACGTCGTGGCGACATTGCCCTTTGCCGTCGCCGGCACCGTGCTGGCCATCGGCTTCGTGGTCTCGTTCAACGCGGGGCCGGTGATCCTGACCGGCGGCCCCTTGATCCTGGTGCTGGCCTACACCGTCCGGAAGGTCCCGTTCGCCGTGCGCTCGGCCAGCGCCATCGTCCACCAGATCGACCTGTCGCTCGAGGAGGCCTCGATCAGCCTCGGCCGTTCGCCCCTGCAGACCTTCCTGCGCATCGTCGTGCCCCTGATGGTGGGCGGCATCGTGAGCGGCGTGGTGCTGACCTGGGTGACGGTGGCGTCGGAACTCAGCGCCACAGTCGTGCTCTACAGCGGCAACTGGCGCACCATGACCGTGGTGATGTTCCAGGCGCTCGAAGGCGGCGGCGGCGGCATCGCCACGGCCGCGGCCTCCACCCTGATCGTCGTCACCCTCATTCCGGTCACGCTGCTCTACCGCCTGGTCCGGCGCTACGAGCTGGGAAGCTAGAGCGAGATGAGGCTAGCCCATCCGTCGTCCCGACCGGAGCCGAGCGAAGCGAGGCGCAGTGGAGGGACCTTTTTTCTACGATTTGCGGCTGATTGTTGAAAAAGGTCCCTCCACTACGCGCCTTCGGCGCTTCGGTCGGGACGACGGATGAGTCGACCTGAAGTCATCTCGCTCTAGGGTCTGTTGAGAATCAGGATTCCATCGGAAGCTTGATTGTGATTCAAGCTAGCGATGGTTCGTTTGGTGCTGACAGACGCCCAGTGGGCGAAGATGGAACCGCATTGCCTGGGTAAGCCGACGGATCCCGGGCGCAGCGGAAGTGATAACCGCCGCTTCGTCGAAGCGGTGCTATGGATCGTGCGGACGGGCAGCCCTTGGCGCGACC